>Ga0157364_1005619_pt1 | contig 12801 bp, 4 predicted proteins | sample AttsexASBM2_FD_111476 | JGI IMG/M metagenome (GOLD analysis project Ga0157364, IMG submission 111476) | Fungus gardens microbial communities from leaf cutter ant in Ribeirão Preto, State of São Paulo, Brazil - Atta sexdens ASBM2 | ecosystem: Host-associated > Fungi > Mycelium > Unclassified ... | reverse complement strand
TAGAAGGCCAAATGTTAACGCTTTAAAACCACAAAAAGGCGGGAAGATATATAAAATTTAAATTGTTATTTCGGTTGTATCAAATCTAAAGCTCAGAACTTTTTTGTACACCTAATATTTGTCTTTTTTAATGTTTATGAATATTTTTCTAGTGTTTCTAGAAAAATTAAGGAGCATCGAATATACAAAATGTCTATAGCAGAATTTTGTATTTAACTTAATTTATATATCTTTTTGCACTAAGAAAAAATGATTCGTTTGAATCAACAAGATTTATATAATTGAACACATTTCGATTAATTAAGCAGACCTTTTGATTATTAAGACTTGAGATTTTATTAGAACGGTTAATAGAGTGTTCAACTTTAATTTCGGAGCCAAAACACAAAGCCATTAACTTAAAAAGATTCAATATCTACATTGAATAGGTAAGATTTCAAGGAACGTGTTGATAAGTAAATACTTTAAGCGATTATACTATAAGAATTTGCTTAATATTTTCCTGTTGGATCTATAAAACTTCAAATTATATTTATTAGACATACACAACATTATCAGAAGATTTTGGATTGATGTTAACCACATTCTAGCGCATCCTAGCAGTTCTATTAGATATATTCTTTCAGATTTAAAATGCTGATTGGATGATATAAAAGAATACAGCAATAACAGTAAGCGCTCACTCAACTCACTGTTGAGTTTGCTGAACGCAGCCATTGTTTATTGCGAGTCGGACAAAGGCGAAGATGAACATATATTGTTTAAATCATTTTGTGTCACGTGTATTTTTGTAGTATCTTGTAGTGGAAACGAAGTGGAACAATTACCGGATTAGTTGGATCTAAGGGCCTCTTTCATTAACTTCTGGTTAAATTAATGATGACGATTAACAGTGCTAACAGCAATTTAATTATATATAGAACATCTCTTCTTTTTTTCTCTTCTATGCGTAATTTTCATGTTGGCAATTATGGTAATTGAGTTGATTATCGATTAGCGTTAATCGGGGTCGGTGAAAGAGGTTCTAATAGTAAGTCATGATTTATGACTTACTTGAGTAAGTCGAAAAATGAAAAGAGATTAAGAACTGGAACAAATAGAATGAAGTGATATCCCTGGCGAAAATAAAACGTAAAACGAGTGTCAATAAAGCGTTAATTGAAGTGTAAAGAAAGTGTAAGGAGGGAGTAACAGAAATGTAAATGAAAGTAGCGTAAGAAGCGAAAATTGAAACATGGAAAGGAAACGTCAACTAAACGTTAAAGAAACATAAATAAAAGTATAAATAAGTTCTTATATAGGCAAGCACGAGCAGAATGTTCGTTAAATGTAAACGGAATATCATCGAGTTCTGAGACGAACATGAATGAAATGTAATCCTTGGTAAGCAAATGATATTTTAAAATTATTTATTCGAATATCTAAAAAAAAGTGTTTTCTTCTTGGAGGGCTCACTTCAAAAAATTATTTCATTAGAACACAACTGAAAAATCTTTCAATGCTCTTTTATCCTAGTCTGTGCGGTTTTTTTAAATTCGAGAAGTTAGTTCTCGCTAAGCCTCTCCGGTGCCGCGTACTATTCAACTTTCTTCGTTTACGTTCGCTGTACAGCTCAATGACGCTCCGTTTTAAAAATTTTTATCTCTATATTCTGGAAGCGTACACAAAGCATATTTGAATGCTTCGTGTACTTTTTGCCGAATGTTTAGGAAGCATAGACAAAGTACTAATGAATAAAGTGTTTAGAAAGTGTATCAATACGCTCCATTCTTTGCGGAGTGTTGAGGAGAAGCGTATAAGACACGTTAATGAAAAAAAAAATTTTTAACGTGAAGGAAATGTGACAGATGTGTTTTGGGCACATTTTACGGAGTATTTGGGGAAAGTTCGTGGAGCGTGTATGAATATTCATAACTACAAAGAGTTAATGGAAAATCAATGAAGTGTTTAAAAAACGTTAAAATTCTTTGTTCACATTTCTTTGTTTACGCTTCGACAAGCTTTACATTTTCATCAGGGACATAGCTGAAAAATGTCTTCTCTTCCTCGCCAATGTATAATTTAAAAAAATATATAGACATTTTGAAAATTATTGTAATACAGTTAATTTGGATTTTTGTAGTTATATAAATATGTTTTATAAGTACGTTATAGAATATATTCAGCTATTTCACGCATGATGCACATGGGGGTCATTTATCCTTGTTTACATTACGATGAACAACAAGGATAAATAATACATTATGCGTGAAATGGAATACATTCATAGTTAATGGAAAGAATGATATTATTGATCAAAAGAAATTCTGTAAGTATAGTTCACGAGAAAAGTTTATTCGATTAACGAGAAATTCTAATAGATTTAACACGAAGGCATTACTCGACTAACAAGAAATTTTGAAGAAGAATATTTAAAAAATACGAAAAAAATTTACTTGATTAACAAAAAAATTCTGGTAGATTTAACAGGAAGAAATTAATCTTACTCATTCGGTAATGCTAACAAAAATTCTGATGTGTTCGTTTTTAGACGTACTAGAAATCTATCAGATTTCTGATATGAATCTACCAGAAATCTTCCAATTAATCTAACCATCAGGTTCTTTTTTCAATGCAGCGTGTAAAAATGAATAAGCGAACGATCATATCATATATAATAGAAGATATTTAATATTATAGGCGATCAAATTTTTAGTAAAGTGTTTGATTTAGAGTGGAAGAATCTTATCTCTTAGCGTCCAATTTTTCGATTAATTTCAAGATACACTGCGCTTTGAAGCACATACCGCGAAATCATACATTTCTTTCTTCCTTCGAGTACAATCATTCGGTTTTTATTTACTGAAATAAACACGAGCGCGTTGACTTCGAAACAACTTATTTTTCGCACATATACGATTTACATTTCCAGCTCGTGACTTGTATTAAGCGAGAATTACTATTGTACAAGAAGGATCAACTAAAAGAAGAGAAATAGGGAAATATAGAGAGAAACAAAGATGAAAAGCTCCAACTTTATTCGATCTGTAAAAAGTCGGTCGTTGTTCGGACTTACTCCGAGAACTGTGATAACTATCGATGTACAATCGAATCAACGAAATTAAGCAGCATCCGATCGAACTAATTCGATTTTAGCTTGCTGTAGTTAATTGTGTTAAGAACTACGAAGGAGAAGAGAAATTCCCTGTCGTCTGTTGACATGCGTGCTTCATCATGAGTTCGCTTGCAATGCTTCGATCAGCATTATACAATTTTTTGAAATTTTGAAATTACATCTATTTACATCTTTCATTGGCAGATCAGAAATTCGTCAAGCAAGGAGATATTATTAGCATGTCGTAAGCGAAATTTTTTAAATATTGAATATAAAAAAATAGAATATTTAAATTATTATTAGCATTATATTGATAAAAATGTTATTTAAACGTATAATTCATAAAACATTTTTTAATTATGTTAACATAAAAGAAAGGATAATATAATGGATTCTATAGCTTTATATCTATAGAAGTCTTTTAAATTAAAAAAATATTTTGGGAATCAAAATTGTGATTAAGCATTTTAAAAATATTAAAAATATATATAAATAATAAAAATATATATAAATTTTGTACAAATATTTTTAAAAAAAGAGATTTCAAACGGGACTATGATCCTCCCTCTCCTGTGGATCCATCAGTAATCTTTCCTGAAAAATACTTTGTAAGTTTTGCATTTTTGATGAATTTTGATGATTTATTTGGAGATGAGAAACTATAACTATCTCTTATGTTATAATGACGACTTTTTTGGATAAAGAACAACAAGAAATAATAGTCCTTTTATTCTTTTTTGAAACGAAAAATTCAAAATATGTTTACAATTTGCAACCGTAGCCAAAGCTTCGTCATGGCATTTTGGAAGCGTCTTTCGATGCCACTGTTTTTTCGATTTCAAAATGACTGGGAGTTGCTTGACAATTGGCCAATGTGCTCCCTTTTAGCTATTGATTGCGGCAAAAAGTTTTACTGATCCGAACAAAAAAAAACAAAAATACGATGAAACTCGTAATATATTACTAATTATAATATTACTAGTATACCGTTCTTTTACCTGTCATATTATGTTATGTACCGTTAGGTTGTGAATGAATTTAAATCACCTTATAAATCCCTATCGATCAATTTTAGTCACTTCGCAATATTCGATAGATTAAAAAGAGATGAAGTAAAAAGCGAATAGATTGAAATATCGAAAAAGATCAAAGTACCTCTGATACTTTTATTCTCAAACGAATCAATTCATGCGAAATAAAACGCCCATCGGTTAACTTCGTTAATTAGTTTACATTAATTAAATTTATACTATTGAAAACATATCTTGTGATACGACAAAGAGGGGGAGGGGAGAGAGAGAGAGAAAGAGAGAGAGAGAGAGAGAGAGAGAGAGAGAGAGAGAGAGAGAAAGAGAAAGAGAGAGAGAATACGTTCACAACTTCCCAAGTAACAAGTTTATTTATCATCATTTTGACGTTAAATAACGACGACAATGTTAGTTTGTTACTTGGGCTATAATTTGAAATCTACGATGGATCAGGTTTCTTTCTAAAATAAGCTGTTTAATTAAAAATGTTTAATTAAAAATGATAAGTCGACATAAAACATACTGCTGATGGACATCCGGAGGAAAGAAATATTTCTGAATATTATATCTTAAATTGTGGTGGACGATGCATGTTTTCTGGTACATTTCTCTTGTCGACTATCCTGCAAAATCATAAATTTTCAATTTTGTTCGAGAGTTTCTAGCGAGTCACGTCCAGAAAACATCAGGTGGACATCTCATGCATATTTACGCGGAGACAACATAATTCAATCTTAGGGTGATATATAAGTAGCTTGGTGCTCTCTTCTTGGCCGCCTCACAATTAACCTGCTAGTATTATAATTTGTCCTGCTGCCGGCCAGCCTGCACCGCGTCGGCAGTAGTCTAGAATCGCGGTAACGCTCGAAAGCTCGAAATTACTTTTCGCGTGTTTCAAAACTTAAATATATATTACAGCTGGTGCCAAGACCGCCAGGATGAAGTTATCTCTCGTGGGAAAGTTTCCCCGCGCGGCATTTCGTCTTCGTTTTACTATGGTTATTTCTGTAACGAGGTACACACGTGATGCCCGATTGCCTTAGGCATTAAGATAAGAAATTTAAAAAAGAAAGAACGCGTGCAAAAAATATGTTCGTACAATAAACCATTAATTTTATCAAATTGTAAATTGCTCTCTATCTATTAAAGACTTTATTTTTATGTGGATTGTGATATTCTTTTTTACATAAAAATTATTATGCTCTTAAATTTATAATCTTCTTTCTTTCTTTTTTTTTGTTTTTTGTTTTTGATTAAACGAGTATTGTTACATTATATATTTCAATATATTTTATTTTATTATATATTTCAATATATACATTTCAATATATATTTCAAATATCAAAGTTATGAGTTATTTTATTAAGATATTTTATTAAGAAATATGAGAAAAGAATTATTTATTTTAGTTCTTTTGAAAAATTAGGGAGTTTGAATTATTATAATGTAAAAGTTATACAATAATGATTTCATATTGAAGATAGAACTTTCTGAAAATCGAGATCAACTAATCAACGAATTTTATAAACTAACAATATTAATTTTGTTTAATACGCGACGATGCATAAAAATGTCTAATTAATTATGTAAATTTGAAAAGATTTCAGACTGCTGAATAAATATCACACAAAATGAGATATTGTAGTGAAAGTTTAATTGCTCATAATTTTACGGTTATTTGCATATGCAAATTGCGCAATGAAAATATTTTACTTTTGATAGTATAATACATTACATTATCTTACTCTTTCAATTAACACAAAGATTTTAAATTAAATAAGATTAACAATTTATTGTTTGCAAAATTTGATTACGTAATATAGTTAGACAAGTATATTATTTTTTAACTTTATACAATATAATTATATTTTGCTTGTTACGTCATTCATTACAAAGATTCAGTAGACTTACGTGTATAAATAGGATATCGATAATTTACACACATTTACAAAAGTAAAGTAGAACACGTAAATTCCGATATAAAAGAAATGAATGTAATGAGATTTAAAGCAATCCAATTAGGACCTAAATAAATTCGTTAAGTCTTGATGAGATTCCAACACCGTGTCTTCTTTTTTTTCTTTGTTTCTCCATTGTTTTTTCGCCTTCGATTTTTCCATCCTTGAAAATCCCAATCGACTGTAGATTACTGTTTCTTTGCTTGGACAAAAACCAATAACAATCTGAATAATTCGTGAAGTGATAGTTTGCATTTAATAATTTACCGCAGAATAATTTTGCTGATTGCATTGTTCAATTATATCTTCTTTGTATTGTTTATTGATTTATTTTTTATTTATTTAAATATTTATTTAGCAAATGTTCCATTTCAAAAGAGAACAAGTAAATATTTTAACAACCTGTATTAGTTTGTGATCCGACAGTTTAAATCCGACAGCATTAATATCATTTAGAACTTAGTAATAGACAAGAAATGAAGATTTTTTTGAAGCAAATCTATATTGTAGATGAAGCTATAATTTAAGGGACAGCAAATAATTGAGTTAAGCTTATTTCAGTTCAAGCTGTTGCTGTTGGTGCAATTGAGCACTCGTTGTTCATCGAGCTTTGTCCTTCGAGACATAATTTGGAAAATATGTCACGTGCGCATTCAAGTTTGCCCCTCGCTGAGCGCGGTAACATGAGGATATAACAACCATCGGAAATCCATAGTGGATATGCCACTGAAATCACGCAATTGTGCAGGATGCATTTTGATTATTCTAGTCTCGGGCGCGAAACCCCGCGGCAATCACGTCGCGTGATTAATTAAATTTCGCCAGGTCTCTTCGCGTACATATGTACATGAAGGAAGGCCTGGCCTGATCGAGCGCGCATCGGTAACGCCGCGGGAGCGTCATCAAAGATGTTAATTACGCATCCTCACAGTGGCGGTAATTGGATCCTGCGTGTTCTCCAGCCGCTGAAAGTGGCTGGTGACATATTGAGAATCGCTCGTCTTTGCGAACGCGACTCGGCATAATAATGCATGAATGCCAATATTCAGAGATGAATAATTTGTAAATTTCTAATTTGCTTATCCTACATTAGATGATTATGTGCACATCGGCGATAAGCCATAGTTCGTAATAAATTGATTACAAAATTTGATTCATGTTTTGCACTTTGCTTAAAGGAGTATGAAAAGTATAAATATTGTTCAAATTTTATAATATTTAATGTTCTAAATAAATCGTTATATAAGCCTGATGGAAAATAATAAAATATAGATAAGATATTTTATAATTACATGCTAAGATTAAATCAGATTGAATAAAATTGAAGTCATATTGCAAAAGAAAACATAGGATGTTATTTCAGAAAATTTATGAATATTATTCCAGACCATACAAAAGTATTTTAAATTTTTTATTATATAATTTAAATATGGATAATCTGACAGATATATATATATATATATATATATATATATATATATATATACGACATGATTTAAAAAAAAGTTTTACGAAAATAAACAACATAAAAATTCCTTGCGAAATTGCGCATCCTGAGCAAATCAGGTCATCGATCGATCTTATCAAAAATCAATTTTGCCTTGGTATAGCATTATAAAGAAAATATATGGTATGATTCCTCCATCTTTCATTTACCATCCTTTCTTTGTACTACAATATTTTGAACGCGGTATATTTAACAGTCTGATAAAAATCTTATTAATTTTTTTTTTTAAAGAATAAATTTGCGAAATTGTACTAAATAATTATTTGTTTCTGAATAAAATCTTGAATAAAAATTTCTTTCTTTCTTTTGAGTAGACAGAGATGTCCATTTAAATTAAGCACGTAATATCCTTGAAATAAAAGATTTTCTTGTTTACGAAAGTATTTAAAAAAAGCATTGTTTGTCATTTATATTCACAAATCATTCACAAATCATGCTTTTATTCGATTCTTGTCGAGCAGCGATTAATCGATCATCGGCTGTCGATTTTAAATCAAAACTGGCGTCTGCTTCATCAGGCAAAATTACTGGTTAACATTGCGTCTCTGAATTATTTATTAGCCTTGAAACCTTGAACTCACAAATCACAATCAAATGTTTGATGTACCATCAGGATCCTTGGCAGACAGAATTTATGGGCTTTATCATGTTACAGTACTGTAATCAGATTACTATATATAATCAGATTACAACTTTTAACAATGCATAAGGAATCTGAAGACATTGGTAATGTCTCGGCACTAAGCTACGCGCAGCGACACTGCCGTGGCTACTTTACGCGAGCGTACCAGATCGAGATTATCGGATCTCAATAAGGGCTAAACCGAACAAGTTTTAAGTGTGCTTAATCGATTGCGATCGGTCGGAATTTATAATGAAAGTGTTTTTATTTTTTTTCTACGTGCTCTATGAACGGAGATATTATGATGCAAAATACAAATCTGAAACTTTTAAGAAACGTCGTCGTCGTCGTCGTCGTCATCGCTACGGAGTGAGGGAAATGTCTTTTTGGAATTTTTGACGCAAGAGACAAATGTGGCTCATGTCTGTTTTCTGTGACTGATGATGAACTAGTGTACACTTTTGGAAATTGAAGATTTTGGGAATTGTGAGATTGTTTAAGTTAGGAAATCCATCGATGGCATAGATAAAGAAACACGTAAGTGAGGCTAAAATAAATATTTTCTGCTTCTGCAATTACACAAATTTTCTGTTGTAAAACATTTTCTGCTTGAAGAATACAAATTATTTCCTATATATTAATAATTTTTTCTTTTCATACTTGCTTAAATATGAAATAAAAATTTTTCAACTTTTAATACCTTCAAACGATTAGAGAAACTTCTATCTGTATAGTAGTGAAGGATTAAAGGAACATAATTTTTTCGAGAACAATGTCGGACTTGAATTTTTTTCGAAGTACACAAAAGAAATTGAAAACGATGTTCCGATGGAAGAGGAAAATCGTGTCAAAGAGTATGAAGAACAAAAGGAAATTATAACAAGAATACGATTGCAATTGGCTAAAAAAAATTGAATTATGCATCTTTAACGAGATAATTGAACGATGTTCCAGGACGCTCTGAATTGACACAATATCAACATTTCATGGAATTCTATAATCAAGATTAACTGGATTAATTTTTATTTACAGACATAAGAACGATTCTATAATTTAAAAGTATCTATTTCGCAAAATTTAGATTAATGAAGCATATTACAGTTTCAGCTAAGCACAAAGAAACTAAACAATAAATATTATACATGATACAATACCCTCAATGATACAAAACTATATATAAATAAGAAATTGTCGTTGCTGTCTTAACATATATGTAACTTAATATGTTTTATGACAGAGCTGGCATCAAGTGGCAAGCAGTTCCTGAAACAATTTGAGACAATTGTTACAGGAGTGAAGCGCAACAAAGCGATGAAAAAACAAGTTTTCTCTTCCATTAATTCAATGATAAATTCTGTAGAGTCACAAAATAATTTTAAATAACGAAATAATTTTTTATTTAGATGGAAAAAAGGTGTATCGACGAAAAAGGAAGGCAAGACATGCTTAGTCGACAACTCGTCACTCTCGTAGAGTAGCAACGCAAATATGTTACGGCAGCTTACTATTGAATGTCGCAATCAAATGAACATTTTTATTTTTCTTATTTTCGAAATATTCATAGTTTACTACTATGTTATTATCGAGATCTAGCAGCGCCAAGTGTTTTTACATGAAAAATTTTTCTATTTAAATTAAATTTTTTCATTTCATACGGTCATTAACTCTTTAATTTTTTGTGATAACACTTAAATTGAATAAGGCAAATACAAATAATGCAATTTTGTAATAATGTTTTATATAATATTTTGAAGGAGAATTAAATAACCACTACTTTAGTTGGAAGAGAATGTCTTTGAATGAATTGTGATATAATAATTTCATTTAAGAGAAATTTAAACTATTTGGATTGGAATAGAAAGATCCTTCAATAAGATATACGTATACTTCGGTTTCATTTCATAAAAATGAAAGATAATATTTGGATTAAGTAAATATAATAATAATAAAGATAGATCACTTGAGTTTTACTTTTGTGATTTTGATAGTAGAATTTAACTTGGCGCCACAGTTGTCGATATCAATTCTTTTATACAAATGATACATATCATTAGATTAATATTCATTTATTTAATTTGGCATGATATAAAGAAATGGGATTTAACTTTGCGCTAATTCTTAATATTAAATCTTTTAAAGGAATGGTACATATTAATAAAGTTAATATTATTTATATAATTTGGTATCCGAATTACATGGAATTTAACTTGGCGCCAATTTTGTTGATATCAAATCTTTTATACGAATGATATATATCATAGATAAGATTAAGTAAATAACAAGAGACAATATCATTTGTGTTTTACTTTTTAATTTGATAGAATTTAACTTGATTAGATTAAGACTGTAGCATCTGGGTTTTAATTTTTCATTTGATACATTAATTTTTTTCGAAGAGTAATAATATTTGACATAGAATTAAAATTGCCATTACTTAGATTGGATTAAGAAGACCTTCAATAAGAATATCTTTGAAGAAAAATTAAAACTACTATTATTTTACTAAACAGCAAACACAAATACAATTAGTCAGTTCCGTGGCCAATTAAGTAATTGGCGTTGGTGAAACCAGCCCAAATGAATCTTCACGAAAAGCACGCATGCTTAGCTTTTTTTACTTTTTTTAAAAAGGTAAATTTGTATAAATAATAAGAAACAATACCATTTGTGTTTTTAATTTTCATATATTCATAGCGAAAGGATCAAACAGCTAAATTTTTATTATTTAAAAATAAAATTATTTAAAAGTAATTTATCATAATTTCATATTATAAGTAAATTTTTCTAGTCTCTATTTGCGAAGAGAAACTTCGGACCACGAAGTTGAGTCAATAAAGCTTCATTTTTGATATTCAATAGTAAGCTGTTTAATTCATACTATTCGTTATTAGAATATGTTGTTAATTCGAAATTTCAATTACTCTTTTATTTTAATTAATAGGGTAACTCCGGTATATACGCCGCGCCTATCAAAAACTTAATTTACTATGTTTATAATAAATGAACTATATCAATAAAAATTTTGTACTGCTATGAAAAAAATATTAGAAATTCGAAATATTTATTTTCCATATTAAAAAATAAACTTTTTGAAACCCTTACATTTTTGCCATATGTCCCATAGGGATGGGATATATAGGATATAGATACTCATAGAGGAAGAAGGGATATGTACGGCTCATGAAAAATTTACAAATAATGCATATAAATAAGATGTATAATGGTATAATAACTTATAAAATGTTTATAAAGTTTTATTAAGGAATAAGAAATGATAAATATGTATATGAAGTTATAAATAATAATTATAATCTTCCTACATTACAAGTGTTATGACGTACATATTTCATATAATGCGTTTATTGTATTTATTCTACTGAATCTGCGTACTTAGTATACTGGGCATAAATTCCGTTCGTTAAAAATGCCATATATCCCAAATAGGGATAAACAAGACAACAAACTAAACAAAGAATATAAGAGCAAAGCACTTGTATTTTGCTACACAATGCTTTATTATTCTACTACATGTATATATCACGAAATAATCACTAAATCTTTTACACGCCCTACATTAATCATTTTATGTAGATTACAATTTATGATAGCGTCTTATTACAGTGACAAATCGATTCAACTCATAATAATTTTTTAATATTAACAATAAGAAGCTGAATTCGTAACACAATACTAATATAACATAAAAACAGTAACGGAGCAGTTGCGGAAAAATTATCTCCACTCCTTCTATTTTTTTGACTTTTGCATCGTAAATTCCAGAGCGGCGAATTTGCCGGAGTTACCCTATAGCTGATATTAATCTTTAAATATCTACCAAATATATACTATTTGTTATGTAATAATAGCGTTCAATTTAGGACATTTGTAATTTCTCTAAACACTAATTTTAAACTTTATTTTCTAATAAATTTTAAATTTAAATTAATTTAATTTTCTTCTTTAATTGTCACATATCTTAAGAAACGATGTATTTGATCTATGGTAAAACTCTAAAACATTATAAAATATGTAATATTTTTAATAATGTTTTAGAATTTTATTATAAATCAAATATATCGTTTCTCAAGATATATGAAAATTGATTTATGTATAGTTTATATTAAATTCACAATTAATATACCTTTTCTCTAATATATAATTATATAATTATTAATTTTATGAGTAAAAAAATTGCTTTCTAAATATAATATTATAAAATACAATAGATTAACACAGAATTATTATATTAGGTGTACAACTTTGCTTCCGCTGTTTTTTTCCAAAATTCGAGGCTTTATTGTAAAAAACTGGTTATACATTTATAATTCAAAGTATTATCCATCGCTGGCCACTACTTTCTCCCATCTTTCGGATAGCGTACGAATCCCGTGTCGAAAAAACTAGTCATCTTTTGAGGCTATCCACGAATCGATCCAATTTTTTACTTCTTCATAAGACCGGAAGTGCTAGTCAGCCAGGCCGTGTGCCATTGATCGAAACAAGTGATAGTCAGAGGGAGCAATGTCTGGAGAATACGGCGGGTGGGGTAGGACTTCCCATTTCAACGTTTCCAAGTATGTCTTGACCACTTT
>Ga0157364_1005618_pt1 | contig 12802 bp, 8 predicted proteins | sample AttsexASBM2_FD_111476 | JGI IMG/M metagenome (GOLD analysis project Ga0157364, IMG submission 111476) | Fungus gardens microbial communities from leaf cutter ant in Ribeirão Preto, State of São Paulo, Brazil - Atta sexdens ASBM2 | ecosystem: Host-associated > Fungi > Mycelium > Unclassified ... | reverse complement strand
CGAGCAGAGAATGCCAATACGTATTTCTTGATAAAAAAAATAAACGAACGCGATTAAGAATCAAGTTACCGTGGTCACCTTCTGCGCAATACGCATTCCTTGATAAAAAAAATAAACGAACACGATTAAGAAAAAAAAACGAATAAACGAACATAAGAATTATTATACAGCTGCGGTCTTTGCTCTAATCATTCCTTACATACTTTTCTCTAGCATCGTCTTTTAAACAAGTTCCTCTATTTCACCATTTTCTACTTTGAAGTAAATGTACTCTTTATAATTTATTTATTTTATTATCGTACTGTACTTACAGTTTATTCTCGAGACGATCTGTTGTTAATTTTCCAAACTTCGTAAATATAGAGCGATTACCAAAATTTAATATTGCAGTCTTCTTTTATCCCGATAATAAATATATAAAATAGTATAATTTGATACAATTCAAATTACAATATATGTATGAATAATAATCGTACTTCAACGATTAGAAAATGCTGATTCTTCCTGTTTGTGGTTATGTTCCGATATACACTATCGGTATTGAAAGTTTATAGTTAACGTCATGGTGAAATCTATCATAAGGTTAACGTTATATATAATGTACTCTGTATATTTTCAGTCGACAATACATGTCAAAACACAGCATGTATTGAGTTGTCTGGAAAGTTCGTGCAGACTAAAATTTAAATTTTAATATACATTTATTAAATTAAAATTTTTTGCGTTTCAATTTTCCTTCAACATCGGCACGAATTTTCCGGACAACCCAATATAACATTCGTAGCAATATCAAAAGATAGAAAAGAAGATAAATAATTTAAACATTAGAAGGTTTGATTGTATCTCGACTTCTCGCTTTAATTTGTGTCAGTAGAACGAACGCAGATTCTTTTGATTTAGAGGCATAAGATTAGAGAAAAAGGTTTTTAATTATAAATAAACAAATATTTAAATGAAATAAAATTTTATTTGTAAGCGCAATATCGAGAACCTTGGCAAACAATCTTTTCTTTTTTTATAGCAAATAATTACAATTTCAGTATAGACAAATAAGGATATTTAATACGTATGCCGTACGTATTTTTAGTATATCAAACAATGGTGGCAAGAGCTGTAAATGAAATCAAATTTTCTACTATTGATCCAATAAAATTCTACTAAAATTATCATTACGCACAGCGCGAATAGCGATAAAACTGTGATAATATACGATAATTATAAAGAATAACCAGATGTCATACCAGTTGTAAACAGTACGGTTCCTTTTCCTTTCTTTTTAGTCCTCTTCTTTTTGCCAAACGCATTACTTTCGTCTTTTGCTTCTGTAAATAAGTTTAGATAAGTGATCAAAAAATTTGTACTTGTATAATGCTAAATAATTTATTTGGTTCCAATATGCGACTTACCTTCAGAAACGTAAGTTTTCTTTCCATCTTCGTTAATCGAGGTACCTGGTGTACCAGCGAACATTCCTGATTTAACAGGCGGCCAAGCATTAGTCGACTTATGCGTTTTTGATAATACTTCTTCATCTCTGTTGAAGCATGCATTTGTCGTACCAGAATGCGTCTTTGATCTTACGACCGGCCATGCATTAGCGGATTTATTAGACATTTTTGTTGGCATTGTTGATGTTCGCTTTGTTATATCCGCGAATGTTCGAGTTTGTTCGCGCGAATGATCCGTTTCTTGTTTTGGAGCAATTTCTTCAAATGCATTCAAAGCTAGTGGACTACTAGCAATACTTGACATAACTGATTCAGAAGGTGACAGAATGTTCTCGCTACAGAATAAATGATAAAATTATAATTTTTGTATATGATAGAATGCAATGCTATAAAACTTAAACAAAATAGCGATAAAATAAAGATAATGATTATTTTTGCTTACTTGGATAATTGTAATTCTGATTGCAATTGAGGAAAATGTTGATAGGATTCAATATCTATGTCGGGCGTTGGATATATGCCAATTTGTCTATTTTCTTCTTCAATTATCTTTTTCTCTCTCTTTCTTTCTTCGCGTTCTCTTTGTTCTCTGAACTTCTGTCTTGAATTTAGTTGCTCTAATAAAAAAAAATCAATATAAATCAACAATTAAATAGTATTACAAATCTCTAATATAAATCATAAAACAAAATATAAATGATCACCATGAAAAACATGAAGGACATTCTCTGATACCAATGGTAGTTTTAATTCGATTTCAGCCAATTCAAATGGACAAGTAAGTGGTAAGTGGCAAAGATAACGTAATCTTCGTCTTAACTCTTCCGTGCAGATGCTTGCTTCTTTTTCGAGAAGCTTGCCTGTAATTACAGGAGGACAGTATTCCAAACTGCCATACTCCATTTCCAGCATTTTTACATTCGCCGCGTGTAGATACAGATGTTGTCCATCCTCCGCTAAAAAAAGTTCATTAATATAATATAATCACTGAAATATAGAGTTTTCCAAGCAAGACAAATGATGCAATACTACATAGAAACCATCCTAACAACATTGACAAACAAAAATTAAATGATTTACTATATCAGTTGTATTTCTGATTCGAAAATGCCTAATATCATGTAGCATTAAAAGATGAAAAATTAAATTTTATAATTTGCAAAATTATTTACCTTGATAAAAATAAGAAAATTTGTTAGGACTTGAAGCAGTCTGACTATCACTGGAAACACTGTCTGTCGAAGATTGTTTTGCTAAAGACTTGTCATCATCTTTGCATGAATCAACATCTACTTCATATTTTTGCGATGTTTCTTCAGCAATTTCTTTTTCCGTTATATTTTCAGTCAATGGAGCATCTTTAGATTCTGCGATCTGATATACATTTTATATTTTTTATTATTCTATTATGTAGAATAATGGGTATATAATTATACGATTAATATTACCTGCCACAATAGTTTTTCTTTCCTTTTTGATAATTCACTGAGTGCTTGCTTGATATCAGGAGCCATGGCTGGATTAATCTTCAACTCAAGTTCTAATTCTGAATTCTCACACTCTATGATGTTCACGATCTGAAGACAATTTTCATTCATTCACTATTACTCTTGTATGTACATAATAAATGATTTTTAATATATTTTTTTTAACTTACATCATTCACATTTGCGATAAGAAGTTTCGAATATATTTGATTATCAGCATTCTCCGAAACAGACAAAAACGTTGTTGGGGGTCGAACAGCAGATTTCACGGGCGTTGTAAACAAAGAATTCTTTTCACGTCGCATCAAACATAGATTGACTGTTTCGCCCAAATTAAATAACTTGCGTGTAATCTCAACCACACTAAAAGATATATAAAGTAATTAAAATATTTTCATAAACATTTCTTCATGTGATATGTATTTATTATAATTTTAAACAAAATTACCTCTTCAAATCATTTTTGTGAAGATATTCATCACAAATCGGACATTTGTAATTGCCTGTTTCTTGACAATAACGTAAATAACGGAGAATACAAGGCCAACAATAAACATGACCACAGCGAGTCATTTTGCCTGCGACTGGTGGATGTAAACAAATAGGACACGAGAGATTTTCTGAATTATGTAATATCTGTAATAAATTAAATCAGATTTAATTTACTCGTATATCAATATGTATGAGTCTCTTGCAAGAAACTTTGCAACAATTGCTGATTTATAATTAAAAAACACTTACAATTTGTTCAATCGATTTCCAATCCACGAGAATATCTGGGTTAGTCAAATGCAAGGAGTAATCTCTACTTGCAGTCACAACAAATTGGCAACTAGCAATATATATAAAAATATATAAAAGTATATCATTTTTAACTTTTACAAAATAATTTTTATATACTTATTGTTAATATCAAATATATAATTTTTATTACGTGAATATTTCGACATTCAATTTGCATGACTAAGAAATCAAGTCATAATTTCGAATTTCGAAATTCTGTCCGAAAAATGTTAAATAAAATGTAACGTAATATGTGAGTTCTACATAAAATAATCCTACTGAGCAACCTTACTGTCCAAGAAACATTTCCACATAAATAAGGTAAAATAGATTTATAAAAAATCTTATGCATATAGTTTTTATACATTATATAAACTAGCTACTCTATTGACTTTAAGTAAAGAAAATGTGACTTTGATCTGGATAATATCTGTGAATTTATATGAATAAGATGGGTGTCAGGAGAATAGAAAGCACCCATTTATATTGTATAATTACTACCTAGCTTGTACAAATTGTTCCTTGTTGTATTTATGTCGCTGCACTGGTGGCAGCAATCTATTACTGTTGGAATTATGTCTCCCTACATCCCTGTTTTGTGCATCTCGCATCACATATCGCTCGTAGTGAAAATTCAGCAAATGATTGCCGTTCTTTTTGCTTCTTTGAACCAATACTGAGCCATACTCAGGCATCTTCTCCTCCACTACCTATAGATATAAAAATTATATAAAATGTGGTAATAAACTAAAACAAAAGGTGCATAATTCAAATGTTGACTCAACCTTGGAATTCTCCTCTGTACCGCCATGATATTGTCCTTTAGGTCTCTGTCTCTTAATAAGATCTTTTGCTTTCTGTACATTGTACCTTGTCGGCTGTACATCATCAGGGACGTTATTGGCGCCAGCAAATTCTCTTCTGCGCAAAGTTCCCAGATGGAGCTCATTATTGATACCTGAAAGGATACACATCACAGTGAAATATACACAAGATGCCAAAAGGTACTAATAACAGCTTGTTTATTTGAATTAAGGCTCTCTGAGCAAGTGACCTTGAAGATGTACCTTTGTTCTTTCTGGCATCAGCAGTAGTCCCCCTCGCAGGGGACAGCGTGAATTTTGACTTTATATCCATTTGCGAATCGACTGTAGTCAGTCTGATAACTCGCCTCGTTGCAGCTGCAGTCTCCTCCGTCTCCTCTCCTCGGAGAAACAATATTTTTGCGCGCACCCTTCATCTTCTTCAATAAGCCATGTTTCGTCAGTGCCAAAGTAGTAAAATGTGTCTTGATATGACGACGGTCGGCAGTTGATGCGGTGCTGCACAGGGATGACGCGAACAGCGATGAGCGAAACGCTCGTTCTCCAGGGAGCAGTCGGCCTCCCCTTTCGTCGCGGGCGACGATCTCAGGCCCTTAACCTTTAATGACGGTCACGACTCCGTGGTCACGACCCAAATGGCGAACGTAACCGTTCGCGGAAACGGAAGTGCTGATGTTGTGTACGGTGCCACGACCGCTCGATAACTCACATGATTCGACCATCATATTCGCTATAAATCCGTCGTTTAAATCCGTCGAAAATTCGAGATTTTCGATTTTATAAGTTATCTTGCCTTCTTTAATCGTAAACGGTTGTATCTATCGGGATGTTATGATAATCTTGAGCTTTGGAGTTGGTTTGACTTCAGTTGAACGCGTTCAAGGTAGAATAGAGAGATTACGTCGCTGAAAAAAACTATCGAGCGAACGATAACAAAAAAAGTCAAATGTATTTATTTTCTTGTCGAGAGCGTCAAGCAGTCTTGAAATATATATCGCTTCTATATGAAGTAATATTTTATATATTTTAATGAGTATTATATAATTATAAAATCGTTAAATATTATTTAATTAATATTAATTAATACTTTCAACTCTTGTATGTGTTCCGCAATTCAGAGTGATATTATTATTCGAGCGTGTCGATTGTCGATCATAATCATCGAATAAAAAAACATCCTAAGGTGCATTCCACTTATGCAATGTTTATGAAATCATTTTTGCCGTACTCATAATCAGACCTTGTACTTAAGGCTTCCTTAAATTTATCTTTAGATGTTCAGCAGCTAATGAAATAATTCGAGGAGTATCTAAAAATAAATTTAAGGAAGCCTTAAATATAAGGTCTGACTATGAATACGAGTATTTATCTTTATTATTTATCAAATATTAAACAAGGATAATGCTCGCTATCAAATGGAACGCACTTAATTGTCTACATCATTGTTTACGTGCATTTGATACAAACTAATAATTTTCTATTAAATTATTTTAATTTCAGCGATGTATTCAAAGAATGATGTACTAAATTGGTATAACATGCATCAAAATGATTAAGTATACTTATCGTGGGTCATCAATGCCAGTCAGCTTAAGGTTTGTTCGCATGTTCCAACATGCTCCATCCAGTCAGAAATGATAATGGAATTGACATTGAATCGATGTCGAGTCGATGTCGATTTCATTATCATTTCTGATTGGGAATGTGTTCCTACAACTCCTACTCATTTTATCAAGCGCATTGGAGTAAGAACTACGGTAGGAGCACATTACACATGTTGGAGCATGTGATGCGAACAAACCTTTAATCTAATCGACCGTTGATTGACCAATCGCGTTTGCTGTTTAGTAGAATCGACCAATTGCGATTGACAGTTAATCACGATTAAGTTTGATCGTTGGTGAAACGTCCTAAAAATCACCGAAATCGTCGAAATTAGGATTATTCAATAGAAAGTTACTAATTAGTCGATATCAAGTGCACGATGTAAACTAAGTCATAAGATCTATTTTTTACTGCTACACTTTCTGAACTGGTACACATAGTGTAATAAGTTGAAGTGAAACAAATATACGTTTGTTTCACTTTAACTTATTGCACCGATGTTTAGAGTAGCAATAAAAAATAGACCTATATATAATTTTTATGTGTATTCGTTTGTATTTAAAGTGAAATGAATATGTTTGACATTTGGCGAAAATGAAAAGGAATTAAGTTCTAATTAATCTAGTATAATCCAGTACTGCAAGAAACAAACCTAATAACTCTAGCAAACGAAATGGATTGAAATGAATTGAAATGGATTCAAATTTTCAAAAATATTGATTCAGAAATATTGACGAATGTTAAAATAAATGCTTTTCAATCCTGAATGTATTTTTATTCATTTATAGGAATTGCATGGAGAATATCTCTATGCCTTTCAATCTAAAAATAATATTAGTTTTTTCTATGCACAACACATACATTGTGAATACTGTTCAATTCAAAATTTCGAATAGGAAATGCAGTTTTCAATCCAATTGCATCCAATTGAATCTAATTGAATTCAATTGAATCCAATTAAATCCAAAAAAAATAGTCGCTTAAAATATGCATTCGGGTAGAAAAAAATTTCAATCCATTTTAATCCATTCTCGTTTGCTAGGATGTTTAACATTTGGTGAGAAGGAATTAAGTTCTAGTTAATCTAGTACATCTAGTACAATTCAGTATTGCAATGAAAAATAAACCTAATAACGTTTTCCACTAGCCTGCAACACTAAATGCAATAGAGTACAAATGAGTTTACATATTTCCAGTGTTAATAAATAATTTAATTCTTTTATGGTTACGAGGTTATCGTAATAATAAAGAATTTGTAATTAAAATGATTAAATCATTTATTAATACTGAAAATGTGATTTGCATTCAATTGCACTCAGTGTACGCCAGTATTGCACTAGTTTTCCAAATAGAAAACGCTGAATTTTATAACAACTGAATTTTATAAATATCGAATAGCAACTGAAGTTTATTACTAAGTTTATTACTAATTTGTTTACCTAAAATTCAACGAGATAAATATATAGTAATCAAGCGTTGAAGAAAAAGAAAGCGAAGGTTCTGAATAAAAAGTACAACACGAACAGACTTAAAAAATCATCCCAATTCAACGTCGAACTTTCCAGTGATCGTCCGTGAAAAAATCCGACGCACCAATCGTGTAGCCGCGGCCAATCACAACGCAGCTAAATAGGACGCTCCCGGTACACACACGTGGTCGGCTTACGTACGCCGTTTTATGCTATTGTTCCTTTACCAGCAATCGCAGTCGATTGCAGTGCAGGACGGTGATCATCGAGATTCGCGTCAGTATCTAGAAACGCGTTGGAGAACAACGACATCCAGCAAGTCTGGCAATCGTGCTCAACTGCGCGCCGGTGAAGATCCATTTTCAACGACATCAAGTCGACATTTCCTCGTTCTTGTGTACCCGATATGGCAGATATGCCAGCGAACGTGGGTATCACGCGGAAAATGTCTTTCGGCATCAATGGCAAGCTCAACGGCGTTGAGAGCAAGACACCCTTCCTGATAGGTGTCTCCGGCGGTACTGCAAGTGGAAAGGTACTTATATCTTGCGTAGAATTATTATATCTGAATCACAAGAAAAGAATACATATTGAACATACACTTTAAAAAAAATTGTCCGTCTAATTTTTTAAGCGTTAAAAGATATTGTAGGTAGGTATTTAATGAAATAAAATTTCTAGAATATAATGAATATAATTCTTATTTACAATTTCTATGAATATTTCTTATATAAAATTTTAATTTAATTTTATATAGTAGATATGACCAATTTTACGATCTTAAAAAGAATGTATGTATTCTTAACTGATAATTTTAATTCTGATGGAATTAATTTGTAATATTTATTAATAATACGACTGATCTTGAGATTGACAGAAGCTTAATGAATTACACAATGAAGTGTTAGATTAATGAAAGAAGATTAATAAATTACATTATTTTTCAGAAATTCACAACTTTTTTACTTTCTATTTTTTTATTTCATTTAATTTTATATCATTTGGTATTCCATAATAACAGATGTTTCAATTATTATTTTAATTTCCATAAACTCATGTTTTTTTAAAGCAACTGTTTGTAAAAGAAAATACTATCTATAATCTGCAGTAGATTTTCTTTATATGATCATAATTTTTACTTTATTTATTTAATATAAAGATTTATAAAAATGATGAAATCAAGAATATAATCATATATAGTGACAAATTGTATTTTTTTAGTCTACAGTATGCAAGCGTATAATGGAAAAATTAGGGCAAGTCGACATGGATCATCAACAGCGTCGGGTAGTCTGTATATCACAAGACAGCTTCTATCGTGACTTGATACCTGCTGAGAAAATGAAAGCTGAGAAGGGACAGTATAATTTTGATCATCCCGATGCCTTTGATGATGATCTAATCTTACAAACGCTGCAGGATATTCTTGCTGGTGTCAAATGTGAGATACCTGCTTATGATTACAGGACAAACAGTTTGTATGTGTTACTTTAATATTAAAGTTAAAAATTATCTTTAGATTTATAATTGTTTAAAATTATATTAATTAATCATTATACAACAACTATAAATTTAAAGATAATTTAAAATTATCTTTAGATTTATAGTTGTTGTATAATGCAGTGTACATATATATAACATACAATTAATAGCAATACAGTAATTGTAATATAAAATTAAATCAGATCCAGCGAATTAAAAGATGTTTACATATGAAAATCTTAGGCAAATTGCAAAATTATAAACAAAAATTATGAATTTATTTTAGAATGAAAGATCAAGTTACCACAATATATCCTGCGGATGTGGTACTGTTTGAAGGAATACTGGTATTTTATTTTCCCAAAATTCGGGATTTGTTTCACATGAAATTGTTTGTGGATACTGATTCTGATACCAGACTTGCAAGGAGAGGTAATTCCGTACATATAATTTCAGTAATCTGAGTATCACTTGTCATACTTGTATCATATTATTATATAATATTATTGATGTCTTCAGTGCCAAGAGATATAAAAGAACGTGGAAGGGATTTAGATTATGTCCTGAATCAATATATGAACTTTGTAAAACCAGCTTTTGAAGAGTTTTGTCTGCCAACAAAAAAGTTTGCAGATGTTATAATACCAAGGGGAGCAGACAACACAGGTAAATATATTATTATAACATAACAATATTTTTATTGCTATTATAATTATTTGATATCTCTCGCTTAATGTTCATTAGTGGGTTTATTGTTTGTGAATTTAGTGTGTTTGTCAGATATATAAACATTTTTGATCTTTTTTTCTCGATTTTTATATATTGCATTTTATCATAATATTTCATTTAAAAAGATCTCGTGTTTGATTGTGATATTAATCAAAATTTATTTTTTCAAGTTTTCCTTCTGATAGATTAAATGATACAAATAAGTAAAATATGCTTTGGTATTATAATTGATATTATTACTGGTTACAATAAAATTACAATGAGGATATATGCAAAGCATTCTAGAGCTGCAGTTCTCTTTCTTTTTAAATGCAAATGCCAGAATATGAAATATATAATAAAAATGAAAAGAAATCATAATTATTTTACAAGAATTAGAAAATTAATCGACTATTAATGAAGTAATTAATAGTTTGATTGTGGATTAAAAATAATTAAGAAAAAGATTTTATAGGATTAAAATTTTAATAGCCAAAATCTGATAGATAACAAAGATTCATTTCTCTATGAATTATGATTATTGATTCTAATTTTATAATTTGAAAGTTTATAAAAATATTTAATATTGCAAAGTGAAATATATCTTGAATATATAAATATATATTCTAATTTTTAGAATTAAGATAAATTATAATGAACATTCTCGTAAATATTTGATTTAAATCAATTAAAATTATTGAAATATAATTATTAATTATTTAAAAAATCACCCTCTTTACACAATCATTTGTAATAAACAAAATGCTTTCCAATTGCTTAATACATATCTCGATACAAACGTAGCAAATTCACATATTTTCACTATTGATAAATAATTTAATCCTTTTAATTACATATTTAATTATACAATTCTTTATTATTATGATAATTTCAAAATCTTAAAAAAAATGGAGTTATTTATTAACACAAAAAAATATGTGAATTAATTTGCTACATTTGTATCAAGATGTGTTAAAGAATTAGAAAACAATCCAAGAATTATAGCGAATAATTAAATATGTATTCAGCAACAGTAATAATATTTATTATATTTTAACTAAAGAAAACTTGAAATTTTAAATTACATATATAATTTAATAAGATTAACAAGTCAAGATACATAATCATCTAATATGGAGATATCACACTTTTATTTGACACTTATCTATACATATGGGAGATATATTATACATTAATTGTACAGTTTGATATAATCGCTAAAATATCCAATCATTATATGAAATTTGGATGCAAATGTCAATTAATTATTTATACATTTAGTAATAATTAATGGTATACATCCAAATTTTATATATATATATATATATATATATATATATATATACATATACATTTGTTTTAATAATACGGGATTATTTACACAGTAAATTTTTATTTTCTTTTTATTTGTATATTTAAATTGCATCCATTCAACTTGTTATATATCTCATGGGTGCTGCCTGGTATGCCGTGGTTGTGGATGTCAGAGCTACACCTACTTGAACTAAGCGAAAGTTTAAAAGAGACAGAGAATATCTCGCGGGAAACCTATATGGTCTGGTTGTTGTATGTTTGCAGTGGCAATAGATCTAATAGTGCACCACATCTGGGATATTATGCGTTTGAAAAACGCCGAAAACTCAGCCGGGCAGCATCCATTCTTCCACCAGCGTAGGCGTACTTCGGCCTCATCCGACACGCTCAGCAGATGACTTAAGCATGATAAGCTCACTCTGTCAAGCACTGCATTTTTTTCTAAATCACGCTCCTATGTATGACTGAATTCTATGAGACATTTTCCAATCCCTTTTTCTAATAATAAACGGATAAGTAATGTCCGTTTTTGAATGCAGGATTATTCATCTTTATATCATCAATATATCAATTGGCAGTAACTTAAAAGAGATTAAAACATATACAATATAAATAGTATATTGATTAAAAGAAAAAACAAATAGATGTGATAAATACTTTTGCTATGATATTTGTCTAATTAGATTAGAACAACTTCTACCAATAATCATGTAAAATATTGAACTTTTATATGAGACTTGATATTTACTAATATCTAGAATTTTTATTTTTACTGTGATACACAGATTGTGATCAATTAAATATAACATGTCTAACAATTTTAATTTTATATGATAAAAACGGACATTGTTTATTCGCCAATTATGTATTATGTTTCTTTGACGGATTATATCTTACACTTACATGGCGGAGAAATGGTGCTTTTTATGTACATTTTATTCTGATAAATACATTAGCATAAGAATTACGATTCTAAATCATTGCATTAAAAATGCATGAAATTGTGTAAATCCACTAAAAAAATAGGTGAATTAAAAGAAGTTGGCAACAATACAGTCAACATAATTGAATTTTTAATTTTTTTCTGGAAAAATTCTTTTATTTTAATATTTAAAAATTTTTTTTTAATTTCTATTTTATATCAATATAACTAACATCGCCTTTTTATATTTCTCATGTCTACTTACTAAAGAAGTATATAATGTTTCTATATTCTTTTATATGAAAACTGTAATAATAAGTAATAACGTACTTAAACTATGTTGAATCCTTTAGAATGAGAGGTTAAGAACGATTGTTTTTAATTTATATTTTTTTCGTCATTTAACATTATTTATTTCTCAATTTTTAAATAAGAAGAAAATAAAATAAAAATTAAAAATTTTAGAAATTTTTCGAAACATTAGGAATTCAATTTTATTAAATGAATTTGTATGAAATGTTGTTTTTATTCGGCTATCCTTTACCGTTTATAATTTAATATCATATCACTTAACTATCTAGGACTTAATCTTCTGGACAATGTCTCAAATATTATATAAATGATAAAAGAAATTTAAGAATATGTATGAGTGTGCGATATTGTATCTGTGATATGTGTGTAAATTCGTATGTTGTGTACAAATGTATTTTAAATACCGCATACATTTTAACAGGGAATGGAAGAGTTATTTTATCGTTAT
>Ga0157364_1005617_pt1 | contig 12802 bp, 5 predicted proteins | sample AttsexASBM2_FD_111476 | JGI IMG/M metagenome (GOLD analysis project Ga0157364, IMG submission 111476) | Fungus gardens microbial communities from leaf cutter ant in Ribeirão Preto, State of São Paulo, Brazil - Atta sexdens ASBM2 | ecosystem: Host-associated > Fungi > Mycelium > Unclassified ... | reverse complement strand
GTGTATTACTTAAGAGAGAAATTGATAAAAATATTTTAGATTTAATTATTTGTAATCCTTTATGATTAAGAATAAATATAATAATTTTTAAATGTTATGTACATACTTCAAAACGTTGTTGTTTATACATTGCCAATTTACGTGTTCCTGGAGAACTTTGGATTAGATTTTGTATAGTAGGATGAGAAATTCCAAAAAAATCCGCACCCTTTGGCACTATCGTACAAAGCACTGGAGAAATTGCTGCCAGTAATTTTAAGTGACATTCGTCAGGACTGGATCCGACTAATGGTTGATCCAGATCATTATCAGATACTATTTCAAATCTATAAAGTCATGTATGTATGCCTGTATAATTTCTATTAAAAATAATTATTTTTAGATGTATAGATAATTTCATATACCTAGGTTTTGGACCACCATCTAATATCTTGCAGGTATATAAACTCTTTGTTCTTGGATCTCTCAAATTTGCGTATACTCTTGTACTGCAATAACCTACTGGAAATATAAGTTCTTCTGTGTGATATGCGATTCTGTCTGATACCACATCACCAAGAGAATATATTGTAAGATCTCCCAAGGCTATAGGAAATAATGGTCTTCCATGTACATCCAATGGAATCAACTGTACCAATCTTCTGGCAGTTTTGTTATACCTTTTTGTCTTATTTTTCGATTCTGTGATAAATTCAAATTATAATTCTTATGTAAGAAAGACTTATACTCACTGCATTACAAATAATCTTTATTATATAGATGCTTAATACATAGTGCTAACATTAACATTGACTTATCAGACTTTGTAAAGTTAAGGTATTAATTTTATAGCTAATAGCTATAAAGAGATACCTGATCCATCCGTGGATGCTCTCTTCTTTATTGTTTTTTTGGGCGTAGTACATTCTGGATTAAGTGATGGTGAATTCGCATTACTTGTTTGTGAACGAGCTAGACTTGTCGAGTTAGATTCCATCTCTCCCTGTTGTTGGCATAATTTACGTAGAAGAAACAGCCTCTCCTCTTTAACCAACATCAAATTTTCTTGCATATGTGCAACTTGATCACATAGTGCTGCGTTTTCCTATATTGGAATTAGGATTACAATCCTAATTTATTAAGTATACTTATACACTTATACATTCAATTAGTTATCAACATCTGCATATATGTCAAAATTACATGTATTAAAACTCACAAATACAGTATTTTTCACGATCCTCTTAAGTTTTCGGTATTTTTTCTTGTACTTTAAATTTTGCTGTAGCTCAGCATTTTTATGATAATCATTGTAATAACTATCATAAGCTTGGGCCATATTACGTTTATTAATTGTTAATAAAATACTGTGCTCATAAAGATTTTATTAAAAAGATATTATGTTGTATTGCTTTATACATTGTAAAGGATCGTCTACAATGGTTACAGAGTGGTTAAAACGAAATTACCATTTATCCCTACCAAAATTATACAAAAATCCCTACATTCCCTAAGTAAAAGAAACAAGGGAAAACTGGCGCGAAATTTAAAAGTAAGTGAAATCACCAATGAGATACTATTAAAGACGATCAGCGAAAGTTGCGTGATTGTTAAAATTTAAGTGATTAAGAATAAGAAACTTACTTGATTTTTATTAAAAACTGTGATTTAAAATGTTATCATATCCGAGTTTGATTAACAATACAGATAATTGTAAAGAAAAAATTGTAATTCTTCGGCAATATATAAGTTATTATAGTATTAAAAGTATGCATATACTTATTTATACAGCATTTATATTATAGTAAAAAAATCACGAATTTAATAATAAATTATCGAAATATTTAGGTATAATAATATTTAGGTATAATAATAAAAAATTTTTATTAATTGTCGATATAATGTCATTGTTCTTTAATTATCCCCGGGATCTCTTGATAGTCACGAAAATTTGCTCCGGGCCGATGGTCTTTAATATAGTATCTCGCACCGACGAGATTTTTAATTAATTATTATTAATTAAAATATTATAAATTAATTGAATTAATTATTATATATTAGTTATTATTTTTGGTACAATATATATTTTATTATATTTTTCAAAATTTGATAAAATATAAAATTGTAGAATACAATTTAATTATGTGTTCATAGATTCACAATATTTTAAAAAAATTTACATAAAAAGTTTAAAATATATAAAGATCGAATAAATATTAAATTCAGATTGTTTAGCTTTTATCGGATATAATTGATACTAGACTTTAAATAAACTTTAAATGAAAATGTTCTCAATAATTAAATATGTATGTATTTTCAATTTGATCCATTATTTTTTTTTTATTAAGAATACAAAATATGACGCGAATGACAGAATTCAGGAAAAGTAACGAAAAGCAGGACATCAACCTTTTATTAAAATATTGTGTGTACACTGCGCGGATTTTGTGTAATATAAAATTATTACAAATAATCACTAATAATCACTTATTATAACACAATTAAACTAAGATATTCAGCTGTGTGAATGCATAATGAATGTAAGAAATAAAGCAAAAACCGTGCAAAAATACAAAGAATATATTATTTTACTTACTTAGTAATATGCGCGTTAATATTTCGGCGGTTAGACAGTTGACGCGCGGCTTTGAGACTTTGGGAGTTTGTTTTGCCGCGGAAGGGAGGGTAGACGACGCGTCATGATTACGCACAATTACCGCGCAGTCATTCCACTACCGAGATTCATGCAAGTAGATAGCCGTGCCGCTCTTCTTCGCATTTCTCTTTGAAACGTACTTACAAGTACTAGGTAATACAAAATGCCGTACTTTTCAAAAACTTACTTAAAATATTAAATAAGAAATAAGACAGAAAAAGTTTTTTAAAATAATTTAAATACAATTTATCTGTTACCTTTCCCGGAATATGAATGCGAAATAAGACATAAATAACAATTAAATGAAATCAAAGTAACAAAAAGTCACACTGCATCAATCTTTTGTTAAAAGTATTGCGTACATGTATTGCGCGGATTTCGTATAACAATAAATTAATACAAACTAATAATTGCTTATTGTAACACAATTTGAAATATCTAAAAGATGAATTGCGTGCATAACGAATGTAAGAAGTAAGACAAAAATCGTGCAATAAAGGCTATTAATCAGAGAATAAAAATGAATTATTTTACTTATTTTGTAATACGCATTAATATTTTTACAATAAGATGATCGGCGCGCGGCCTTGAGGATTGTTTTGGCGCGAAAGGACTGGCGGTATTGGGTGGCACGGGGAGGCGCGGAGTGGCACGGGATGGCGCGGCGCGTCACGTTAATGCGAAGTTACTGCGTAGTCATTTCTTTACCGAGGCTCGTACAGGTAGGTAGCTGTGCCGCGTGCCGCTCTTCTTCACTTTTCTTTTTGAAACGTTATCACGAAGAATGCTAAATATAATACGTAGTATTTTATGAATACTCACAGAATACACGATTATTAACTTGCATGATTAATTATTCATAAAAGAATCGACCTGACAATGATAGTCTATCGTGGAACACATATATTTCGTACGATTTATTCGTTTGCAATCAAAACGCGATGGAAAAGAACTTATTACCATTTCGCGATAATTATGAACCACAATTATTTTATTTTTGTTTAACAAAAATTGTTCTCTTGCTTGAGTAATTCTTGATTATATTTCGAACGGTATCACAAAAGTTATAAAAAAGCAATGTTAATAAATATTCTCTAAATATAAATAACACAATTTATGCGATTTTTACTTTCACAATTAATATATTTTTCGTTTTCGTTCATCTTTCGTGATAATAACAAATTAAGAAATTTAATTAATTAAGTAACTTTGGAACTATTTATCGATAATAAAAGACATATTCCTCTTTTTTTATTAATGTATAGCTCATTCTATTGATTTTGTTATCTTACAGACATCGTAATAAGAGATTTAGCCCTTTCACTTTTAAAAATTAACCGACAATTGAACAGTAATGTAAATAATAATATATTATATTTTTTTCAGATGATCTTCCTCTCATGGGTACGACCTCGACGTAATGAAAGAACTCAATACTCAGAGAATATATATGAAAAGAACGGTTTTTTTGTTAAATATCTAAAAATTTTCAGATCTAGGAATATCTAGGTAAATTTTTAGATATTTGAGTAAAATCGTTTTCTTCATGTAAAAATCCAACGATGGGAACCCTCGTCGATTAAATTGAAAACGAATCGCAACCGGTTCGTCGCGTCGCGCGTTTGCTTCGAGAGTGTCGTTGAAGTTATTGAACTAATAGACTTTTTATAAAATCCATTTGATGGAATTCTAGTTCGACGTGAAAGACTTTTCTAAATAATTAGTCCGCGCGCGATTATAATGTATTATTCGCGAATGTTTTATGTGAGTGTCCTGTGCGAGAAGATCAACCCAATTCTGAGAGGAGGAAGAGGTCTGGGAGAGACATCGGGCACCGGCGGAGCAGCCTTGCGGTAAATATCATTTTTTGCTTATGTAAAATCAGTATCTTTTTTTTGTTTATTCTTGAGTTACTTTATTTTACAATGACTTAAAAATGATGATTAGAAAAAAAGAATTATTTCAAAACTATTTTGAAATTTTATAAATATGTATTTTCAAAATCTTTTTTAGAAAATGTTCGAGAAAAAATGTTTCATATATAATTATATATAATTATATAAAATTATATCATACTGAATATATTTATATATAAAATTGACATAATTTATATATAATTATATATGTCCATTATGTAACATTTTATCCCGAATGTATAATTATTTTTATAAATATCTAACTGAATGGTAAAGAATTCAATGCTTATAAAAATTAGATATTTTGGAGATTATATAATTATTTTCGAAAGAATTTTGTGTTTAATAATATTTTTAAAGATAAAATTGATTGATTTTTTTTGTTCTATTTTAATTTGAGTTTTATTTTTTTTGTTATAGAATCGTCATAACGACATTGCAGATGTAACTCCGCTGTTGCGCATCAGATTGGTGAGTGATAAATTAAATTGTTTTTATTGAGATAACGGATGTGTGATTAATTTTATTAATATACTATATATATAAATGCATATATGCATCAATTTAATAAAAATATACGAATAATTGTATGCATAATATTCCATACATCCGTTACCTTAAAATGGGTAAGTTGTAACAGATTAAGATAAACTTAATCTTGGATTAGGATAAACTTAATCCATATCTTTTTATATCTTTATTATGGAATTTATCATACATGCATTGTTAAATTTATAATAACACATTGTACATTATAGTTCGAATTATTTTTAATCATTTTTATAAATCGCCACTGCTCAATAGCTTGTTAATTTAATTAAAATAAAGTAAAATTATAAAGTAAAATTATTTAATTCAAGACAACTATTAAAGGCTCAAATTTTATTTACTAATTGTAAATTCATAATATTTTAATATAGCGCATATATTATACAATTTTTTGATCTCGCTTTTTTATAAAAAATGTTTTACGATTATTAATTTTTACTATTTATCTCAATGCACTAACTTTAGCCTAAACTTTTATAATTTATCCATATGTAGTAACGGAGTTTTATACTAGTTAAAGTAATAACATGATGTAAGATCTAATACAATTTTGTCAAGGAATAGAAGAATTTTATCTCGTATTATTTTAAAATCATCAGAATTTTGCATCACTTAAAATACTCAATTTTTAAATAATAAATTATACAAAAAATAATTCTAATAATTTACAAAATACAAAGAGATATGTCTGTTCATGTGAGAAAAAATTGTCTCTTTCGGATTTTATATCATTCATCTGAATTTCTCATCTTAATTCGCATGTTTTGAGATGAGATTCAGCAATGAATCGTTCAAATCGTAAAAATACATGGGCCTTGAATTTTATTGAATGATAATCGATTTAATTTTCAGTTTATTTTTCAATTAATGTTTATATTGTAAAATTTATATTAAAAAATTTAATCTTGTTTCATAATATTCGAAATTCTCGAAATCAAAACATTAAAAATATTCTATATAAAGATTTTTTTTATTTAGATTTTTATTTTTAGTCGGAATTTATATTTTTCATTTTCAATAATGAATCAATCACGAAAATAAACGCGAAATTTATTTGTATATTAGTAGAATTATTATTATTACTATTATTAATAATTGTTCATATTGATATTTAATCAATTTCATACGATGGCCTCTTCACGATGCGTTCGTGTTTCACGCATGTCATACGAAAGCGTAAAATCTTAATTACCGATGATGTTAGTCGGCAGCAAAAAGGAGTATTTTTCCTTATTGTCGATTTCTGACATATGAAGTCAGAATATTACACACATGGCTAAGAGCAACGAAAGATGAGTTTAATCTGGCCAAAAGAAAAAAGAGAGTCTATATGAAGTAGGTTGGTGTGTAACACCAATCTAAATTTTTAAAAGGTGTATATATAAAAAGATAGAAATAAATATTCGGGAAGATAATTTATTCGCAAATTGCGAGTTCTTATATATTTTTTAAAATTATTATTTATTTAAAATACAAAAATAACCAACAAACAACAGAATTAATCAGCGCAGTAATCAAGCGCAATTTTCACAGATTAAAAAAATCTACAAAACTTACACTTCATTATCCGTGCTGATTCTCATTAGCCCTGTTATTTATTAATTTTATTACATTTTAAAGATTGAAATTATTAACTATTTTAATTATTATTATTTATTGCTTATTTATTTATGATTACAATTAAGTAATTCCGATGAATTTATCAGATTTATCAGTATCGTGCGATAGCACATGGTTAAGCATTAGCTGCTGCGTTCAGCAAAGAAAACAGTTTTGCAACTGTTGTAAAAATCTCGAAATTCAGATTTAAGAGCATATTTAGAGCATATTATATATATATATATATATATATATATATATATATACATATTTCTTTGAAAATTATATTTCTAACAGATTTTTTACTTTTTTAAAGATTCAATGAATTAAAAGGATTGAGAGGATACATAAATTTATAGAACAAGATTTATTTCGAAAATACGATTTATTAACCTGTCGAACCTAAATTCTGTGGCGCGCGCGCTCACACGCATTTACATGCGCACATCTCACTGCCGTACATTCTCACACACACAATATATAAAATCTAAAAGTTCGCTATGTATATATACATATACATATATGTGTATATATATGTATATTTACTTAAACACCATGACTCGTAGCTTGTCCGATAAATGTTACACTATCCTAAAAGTTGTGTTAATTACTATGTCGATGCGAGTTGTTCGATCATGTGTGATCGTCACCGTCGTTACAATGATTACACAGAACTCTGCAGGACACTGTGATAGTACATACATTGAAAACACCCAACTTTCACTTTGCGACTCATTTTACTCATACTCTGTTTATCCTAACTTGTTTCTCGTTTGTAAAAAATGTATATCATCGATAGCCCATGATCTTGATCGTCAGTGGAAAGCTTATAAAGATGAAAAGAGAAAAATGTATCATTGGAAGATTATTCTATAAATTTATTATTCTATAAATTCTAAATTTTAAATGTAGATAACGATCTGAGATACATATATCCTGAATTTATAAAAATTTAGTCTTATTAAAAATATCCAAGCGTAAATATCAATGATATGGTATACTGCTTGTATTATAATTATGATAAAAATTTAATATATCTTTTCAATTACTAAACTGGCATTCAAAAATAAGGATAATGTAAATAGCATTTCTATTTATCATTTTAAAAAGAAGTTATTAAGATATAAGCTGATTTTTGTACATTTTTCTATAATTGGCTATATATATATTTTTAAACTATACATATTTTTTTTCCACGAACGATCAATCTTCTCTCAATTGCTCGAGCGATGTTATTTCTATTAAAGTCCAACGGCAGATTTATGGATGTATAAGATATAATTAATTATAAATTAAAAAAATAATAAATAATAAAAAATAATAAAAAAAAAATAATAAAAATTTATAAATCACAATTAATAAAAAGATTTTCCTTCCATTTTATTTTGAGTTTAAAATTCTTTTCTAAATTGATATTTCTTTGTAAAAAGTGCATTTTTAATAAATGTACTTACTAACATTTCTTTGCAATTTTGTAATGCTTTGGCAATTATTTTTGCACTCATGTTCATTAAATTGTCATAAAAATTACTGCAATATTACCTTGTGACTATGTTAATTAGAAAGAATAAAGGTGAGTCTGAAATATTGATATTATATGTATATATAAAATGCAATACACACCACACACAAATTTAAATTATTTTAAGTATTTTGCATTTAAGCGCTAGACGTTCGCGTTTATTATTTATAAAACATAGTTGTCACAAATATTACGATTATAAAACAATTATCTTTTTACTACAGCTTAAAAACGATGAAACCATAAATCTGACGTTGTCGAAAACATACTATATATATGTGCGAATCTTTTATTATCACCCGTGTCAGCGTAAATTAAGCTAATCTAGAAATTTATTTTTCGACCTTAACAATCTTGCTATCAGAATAATTGAAACAGAAAGAAAAATCTGTACACGCAAATTTATTTCTATTTGATCGAAATTATTCATTTACATTTTCAATGTAACTTTCTTGATTAGGCTGCATCATTTAGGCGAATTTTTACAAACAAATAAATACAAATTATTGAAAAAATTGTATCATTCAATAACATGTATATAATCGAATTTTCATGATAAATTCTTCATTACTTACAGTAAACTAGAGTAAAATTAATATTTGTTATGGCGACAACAACAATTATAAATTTTCTTTATTAAATTTTATTATAAATAAAAATAATTTTTTAACTACTTCACGAATCCGCGCATAAATTCTCGAAAAAACATGAAAACATAAACTTTTTAATCAATCGTTTCAAATGTTACGACGCTTATAAAATAAAAATTATGTTTCGTTTGTCATCGAGTCGATTGATCGATTTTCTTTCGAGTTAACCGGGATTACATAGCTGACTTTACAAATTAATATTTATACAGTAATATTGGGTGAATGCAAAAATTTGTGCCCAATTTATTATTCAAATAGTTGCTATTTTTGTTAAAAATAAAATCTAAATCTTATTCTATCTGATAAGAGAATTTAAGAATCTGTTTTTTTAAATTGTAATGATTTTAACGGAGTTATGCAAAATTAAAATATTGTTTTTATTTAATTCGCAACTCAATAACAAAAATTCGTGGAGATATTTTTAAAAACGATTTTATAGAGAAAACTTTAAACTTTTACAGTAACAATTCAAAAATTTTTGCAAATTTTTTTGGATATGTGACAGACCACAAAATGAAAAAAATTTCCCGTTTTATTTAATTCGTAGTTTTTTATAAAAATTACATAAATTCACATAAATTAAAAAATATAGTAATCATTCGAAAGTAGAGATTTCAAACTTTGAAACCTTTTTTTAAATTTAAATTTCAGTTTATTTTTACAACAAAATTGCAGCTGCTTGAACTTTAAATAATAAATCGGGCACAAATTTTTGCATTCGCTCAATATAAAGTATATTCTAGACACGAGCGACGATAGGAAACAAATTCATACAGATAACAAAGTAGTGATAGTATATATTTAATGAAGGAAGGTTTTTAATCGTTTTAAATATTAATAAATATCTTCTTCTTAATGAGGAGATTATGAACAAAGGATGTTATAAATTCAAAATATTATATAATTTCCAAAAGAAGGGGAGCGCGATTATCTTATCGATTAATTAATTAACATAACTAATTTAATTAACATAACACATATATATCCAAATTGAACGTTAATTTGTGATACATCTTGGATATATTTGTATATATTTGTTATTTGTATGAGTTTTGTCAACTTGCGGTCTAGAAAAAACCCTTATCATAAAAATCGAACATCGAGAGCGACACACATTTCAAAAATAGTTATTCTTGATTCCGATTAGTCGAAAAATTTTTAATTGCAGATGCAGTTATTTCCTGATTTTAATATAATTCTTTAGATGTCTAAATTAGCCACAAATTCACCAAAAGAATTAAGCGATGCGATTAACAATTTGTCGACGGCTACCGATAACGAGTTTCGTCGTGTTGTTCCTCTTCTCCGTCGATGAACGTGATTTGCAAGATTCAAAAAACGATTTGAAGATACACTTCGGGATACAAAAAAAAAATATTAATGTGTTAACGTCGTAATCTCTCTTTCTGCATGTATAATGCATTGTTTATTCTTTTATGGAACATTCACATATGAATCAATAGTCTGCGCAGAGAATATACAAAGTGTATTGTATGTGAAGATCATAAAAGTATTTTTCAGTAGGATGCTTGTTGCAGATAGAGGAAGTTCTATATAGAAAAAAAAAATTAATTTAATATTATTTAATAGATTGACTTGGATATCCATTCTGTGATATCAAAACATGTTCTTAAATAATATTTTTTTTTGCTTTTAACACTTTTAGAATATCGATAGAGTCACTTTACATAGAATATTCACTTCTAAATTACTACTTTGCTATTAAATTAATAGCCATTATATTTATCGCTAAATGTGGCAGTTCAGTTTCAAGTTTTATTTGTCTGAATGTCGCATTTAATGTTATTATAGACTGAAAATTATATGACCACATTTAACACTAAATGAAGCACGAATACGAGCCATAATTTGCGTGAGTGACGCTTCAGATATTCTGCACGTAGACTATGCGTAGACTTCCAACACTCCTATACGCTTCCATGCACCCACCCGGGAATAATCGTTGACGCGTGTACACAGTGGCGGAGTTCCATTAAAGGCGGGAACGCGCATCGTGGTCCTTTAAACGTTGCTATTTACAGTAGTTACATGGACTCTCTACAAGTTAAACACGTAACATTATGACTGGTATTTACATGATAAGAGTAACAAACCCAGTAGTCGTCACTAGTTTGTTTCAATCGATGCGTCGATATATGTGTTCAAAATTCTTTTGTTAAGTAGGGAAACTATATATCGAGAGAATGTAATTATTTAAGACATTTTTTTTATCAATAGAGTGCGCTAGAATTCTTAATCACAATTTCTTTAAAATCTACCATGTCACAGTTAAAGTTTGAACTCAGTAAAAGTATACACTTGCTGTAGTCTAATAGTCAATGTATACATTTGTTATATATAAATGTAAACATTTTGACTAATAAGTATATAGTTATTAAAGTTAATACTTTGACTGTGACATATACAAAGAAATCAATTGCTCAATTTTTATGAAAATTTTATTTTGGATAATCGTATAATAAATAAAAGTAATAAATAGCCTCGTTTATCATATCTTTATTTTTAAATAATATCATTAATAAAAACAAATTGTGCTGTCCAACATTTAAAAATAGATCCGTAGAATCAAATTAGATATACATTTCTTCAAAGAAAATTTAATTAATGAAAAAGATTAAACAAGATTAATTTTATCATCATTTAAAAGGCAGTTTTTATTTTTTTGTATTCTTAATATATACGTATATCTGTGTGATCATTTTAATGATAAACAAAGAATATAAAATAACAAGAAAGAATTGTAATTCTGCAGTTTGATTTTTTGTGATTGTATTGCATGATATTCACAAAATATTGATGCAAAATATTAATTCAATAAGTTTATTAAAATTAGTTTATTAAGATTGGATCTGAGCATCGGTCTTCTTTGCGCCACTGTGAACACACATTACTCTTCACAGAAACCATGGCAGACCATATACAATAATTCGCTCGGAATTCTGCTGCGTACAAAAAATATTCTTACAAACTAGGTACGGTCTATGTACAGTTTATCTATTAATTCGTCGAATGATTGTTGCGGGTGTGCGTGCGGATTCTGTACGACTCATTCTCTCTCTCTTTCTAGAGTGAGTGATGAAAGAAAGATCACAACTTGTGCATACTCATGTAATCGAAGGCTTGACACATAAAAAAGGTTGTTAATGTCAGAAAAGGAATCCTAAAAGAAATATGATTTGAAATATTTTTGTATTTTGTTTATTTATAAAAATTCCTTTTACTCTCATTTTGTACTTTACGAATGTTCTTATCAACAGTTACAGCTTTTGCAATGTTATTAATATGTCTTGGCATGTAATCTTCCGTAATGAAAGATAACTTTCCAAAAATATAATTTATAGACGTTTTTTATGTCAAGTCTCCAATATACGAGTGTTAAGTGTTGAATTTAGATTGCATCCCAACTTGAAGTAATACTGCTTTCAACGTCGAATGAATGCATTATAGGAACTTAATAAAATTTGCTTATATATTAACACAATATATATATATATATATATATATATATATATATATATATAATTAAAAGTAAACTGAATATAATCTTATATATATGTAATCTATCTCTCTTCTCTCTGAAAGTCGCAAAAATAAAATGGTTTTCTGAAAGCAAGCATATATCACGACTATTTTTGTTTATTTGGACTAAATGATTGATCATTTTACTAATTTATATACAAAACGTATATAATATGTAAAAATGACAAGATTAAAAAGCGATGTTCCGGTTAGCTTTTATTCTGGTCAAGAAAATATCTAACAAATATTTTCAGCATTACATTATTAGATTAAAGTTGAAACGATTTGTTTCCAAAAAAAGTTTTTAAAATCAATCATTTAAATCATTTAAATCAATCATTCAAACATTTTTACTTTTCATTTTTATATCTGTCAATCATAGCGTTTTGAT
>Ga0157364_1005616_pt1 | contig 12802 bp, 7 predicted proteins | sample AttsexASBM2_FD_111476 | JGI IMG/M metagenome (GOLD analysis project Ga0157364, IMG submission 111476) | Fungus gardens microbial communities from leaf cutter ant in Ribeirão Preto, State of São Paulo, Brazil - Atta sexdens ASBM2 | ecosystem: Host-associated > Fungi > Mycelium > Unclassified ... | reverse complement strand
TGTGTGTGTGTGTGTGTGTGTGTGTGTGTGTGTGTATGTAAATACAAAATTTATTTTAATAACAATAATTTAACATTTGCAAATGTAACATAAAGAATTTTAATGAATGAATCCAACAGACGTATCGTTAATTTCGGAGAATTGATAAAAAAATATAAGTTTGTTACGTGACTTATTTCTATAACATTAAAAATAATAACTTACATTTTTTAACTCTAATAGAATAGAAAAATATTATAAATTAAACAGAGGGAGAAACCATCAATCCCTGAGATGTGTCTTTTAGGATTGATATCGTTGAGCATTATATATTCAAAAAAAGATCCAACCATTTCGATGAAACTCATGTTACCGCAACGTGTCTTGCGTAAAGGAAATGAAAGGTGAAAGGATCGAAGAAGAATGCGAGGGTGTAGGGATGGGGCCAGGCGGCGAAAGCGAGGAAAAAGACGAGAGGGAAGATCTCGTAGTAGGTATATATTTTAAAGGGATTCACGATGGTCGGGTGAATTCTTTCTCACGGGGGTGGGCAACCCTTCCCCTCTCATTAGGGCGTAAAATCGGGATCCTGCACGCCGAGATGGACCGTTAAACGAGCACATTGGATTGCAAGAAACTGGGTTATCCATTCCTGCAGGATCGTGATGCTCCACTCTAACGGTACCGACTAGTAGAATTCCAAGCAGGTAAAAGGGCGAAAGGAGCACGTAGTGCAACTTGAATCTGATCTCATTCATTTTCTTTCTTTTTTTTTTTTAAGTAACATTTTCTGACATTTATTTCTTCGAAAAGAGAGCTTATCCCAATGGAAAACCCTTTTCTAAAACTTTCTCTGTAACTGAAGATAATTTATCTTCAAAACTGCAGTTATACAGCAATTAAAGATACATTAAACTTTTACTGTAACTTTTTTACATTGTTTCTTTAGAAGCTTAAGCAAAAATGCTTAATTTAAGACATATATTTATATTTATACTTATATTTTAACGATAAAAGTTGCTCTTCATTAAGTGTAAATAGATAAGATATATATAACCGTATCGAATCTATATTAATTACTTCTTAGACTACTACTTATTAATTACTCTCAAAGAAATGTATTTTCGCATAATCTTTTCTCAAAAAGGATGAACCATTAAAAAAAAGATATGTATCATCTCGTTTTTGAATTAAATAAATTTATGCAATTATATCCAATGTTTATAATAATATCAATATTTACGTGTTGAAAAGCAGAATAATTTTAATGAAAAGCAATCGCATTGCTTATGCAAGACAAAATGATATCTGTTCGGAAAGGGTTAAATGTTACGTGCAATCATCGTTATCAGCGTTGTTTCTCTTCCTGCGAGAAGTCGTTACTCTCTCAGGCACAAAAGAAGTATATCTTCGTTTGTTCGGACGGAAAATTTCGATTGATCGGCAAATTTAATTAATCGAGCAACATAACGTCTCCGAAGTCGTTGTTTCTCGCAAAGGACTCGTTACGTAAAATAACGTAAGCGTAGGAATCTAATTTCTCAATTGCGTAATCTCGACTATGTGCTTTGCGATATTTGACGAACTTTCTTTTTTCTCCGTCTCTCTCTTCTCCGCTCCCGTTTGACCGAGCTCCTATTTTTTTACCTCTGGGTATTTCATGATCCCTGGTCAGTCTTGCGCCGTCCATTGGCGAATGAGAATTGCGACAATTCGCTGTAAAGGTCACTGGCCAGTTCACAAATTACCGGTCCGTTAATTCGCGCACAAACGAGGATTATCGGAGGAGGGATGCAGAAAGATGTCAAGGACAGACATTGGGAACACGAAGATAATCATGACAATCACGACGACGACGACGATGACGATGATGATGATGCAGCGTCGTTTTCTTGGTGAACCCAACACTTGGGAGAGTCTGAATGTTGGGATTTGTTGTCGTTTCCATTGGAAAATAGTATTCTCATTGCTATCGCAAACCAGAGAACCGTGCTACATTGTGCAACACGAGCTGCGCGTAACGGCCGCCCAGTATAAAACGCATGTATTACATAATGTTAATCGTGTCGCGGCACCGTAGTCGGCCTCCGCGCGATGATATAATAACGCGGGCACGAGCTCATCGTGGTATCATCGGCCGTTAGATTCTTTTTGCTCATCAAGCCATCGTGCGTGCGTACGAATACGCGTACGAAATGAGCAGGTCAATCGTGACGTAGGAAGCAATTATGACAGTAGGCCATGGTTAAACATAATATTTTTCTGTGATAAAAATAATAGTCGTCTCAAACAAACACACACACACACACACACACACACACATACACACACACACACACACACACACACACACACACAAAAAGTATGAAACAAGTATGAAACCGAGTTAATTCCACTTGTTCACTTTTTCGTAAACGTAAATAATCCTTCGAAATGTTCTTGTATATGATATTATTATTATTATTATTATTATTATTATTATTATTATTATTATTATTATAAACGTTCTAGACATATTATAGACGTCAATAAAGTTATTATTGAAGAACCTGATAAAACTGATCGATAAAGTTATTATTGGAGAACCTGACAAAATTGATCGTAAAAGCTTACAGAAATCTCTAAATTTGAAACATTAATTATCCTCCATTTATTCCTCCAAGCATTGCGGTTGCACGAAGAAAAGATATTTCACCACAGAAGAATATTTTAACGTCGCATTCACGCGATAATTACATTATTTAACGATGCCTTCATAATTAATATACGTTTTTGTTCTTCCCAACTCTCCTTTTATAACATAACCAAAAACTCGTCCCAAGTCATATCAGGTCGCAACGTGCGCAGCGCATCCGGTACCGGAATGCATCCGATGCGACGACCCTTTACACCCTCTCGTCATTCCCCTCCCCCCCCCCTTCCCTCTCCCCATCGTACATCGCATCGGATCCTTCAGAAACCGAACAAAAAGCGAGAGCGCGATTACACGGTTTGCCCGTCACGCGCCTCTCCGAGAGAGAGGGGAGGACTACACCCTATGCCTCGTTGCTATAATAGTCTAGGCGGCTCTAGCGTAGGCTCGCCTAGCCCACAACACGCTCTACTATGTAGGTCAGGGCTGCTGCATTCAGCGACGCGCGCTGCTCAGTGCTCTTCCTCTATGCACCGTACTATGTTCGCGTACCTACGATACACTCTCGTCTATCCGCGTTCTGTCTAACGGGTGTCGAAAGAATCAACCCATCGTTGTTATCGATTGCCGTTCCCTTCCCCTCAACACTGCTTCTATTCAATGTATCGTTAATTTAATTAAAACAATAAAGTTAAACATTTAAATATATCAAGAAATAAAATAGGCTAATATAGAAAGCAGCGATGTAATATGTGCGCATGTATTGTAAAAAATAAACTTGGTCATATTTAAACGATTATATTATAAAAATATATGAAATATATGATGACATAATAATAATAATAATACATCAAATATAACCAAAAGTAATTATTTAAATATGAGTAATATAAAGTTTACTTTTTATAATATATGCGCACATCAAATTACAATACTGATTCTCATCAGCCTATTTTATTTTTATATTTATAATATTATATTTATTTCTCAGGAATTTGTTTTCTTTGTTATTATTTTTTAAATATTTAATTCAAGAAAATGTATTAAATTTGACTTTTTACTTTATTATTTATGATACTAAATACATATGTTAAAGTGAACTTTGAAACTAATCACAGAAATGGACCAATTTACATTTTGATACGAAAGTTAAAATTAACATACGTACGATAGTAATGGCGCGCAATCATATTTCTAAAATAAATTCATTTGAAAAATACGTATTAGTTCAACATCTAATTTTGATCAGCAAGTGGCGCTTCTCGTATTTAGGTAATGTATTAAAAATAACAAAATGCTAAATTTAACTCAAGGGATTGATTTACCATTGTTCTTTTGACATCTAATAGTGTTGGTGGTAAAATACCGCGAGTCCTGATAAATACGGATTGAACGGTATTCTTATACTGTTGTAGTGAGACCTTTCAGAGCGTTGTTAATTCTTGCTAATTTTCATACGAGCTTTCTCTCGGATAATTGCGGGACTACGTACAATTTGCGAGCGTTACATTCCATTTCTTGCGAATTACAAACGAAAGTTGAACAATATTTGAATAAAATTGAGAGAGCAAGTCATAAATTTACAAATCATAAATTTACGATTGTATGTGCTGTAAACATCGAGAAAAAAAGACAATATGCTGACAATCTCAAAATTTATAATACTAAATGTTCGAGAGAATTTTTAATTTTTAATGTAATTAATAAAAAAATTTTTCTTAATATATACAACATATACACATATATACACACACACATATATATATATATATATATATATATATATATACATATATAAAATATAAATTAATGGTTGCGAAAAATATGACGATGGAAATTGGATTTTTCACGCAACACGAATCTCTTGTTAGCGAGGAAAATTTTCCAACATTTTGTATTTTCTGTCAATTCATCAGCACGTGAAATCTTATTTTGCAAAACGCTCACAAAATCATGAGTATGCGTCCAATGAATTGCCACTTGTAATTTTCCAGCGTTGATTCACTAAAAAAATCCTTTCGTAACGAATTTGTGCCCCGCGGCATGTATTGAAACAGTTGTGAAAAACAAAAGCGCGAATTCATACAACTTGCTCGGAAACAATTTGTTTCGTTCGTTTTATTCTGATGCATTATTACTTCTCTATCGATCAACATATAAAATTTGATGCGCGTTGGAAATTAATTGCGCGTTCGTCGGCTGATTATTTTCTACTCGTGATTGCAGCCACTAGTTGGTAATTAATGCTTGTGGGAGATATCGATCGCTCTACAGGGTGTCCTTTCAAACGCAGATAATACTGATAGGGACTGTTAATTAGCCGTTCGGCGTACATGGTACAAGAACAATCGATCTATCGGGGTGTTCGATCGTCAAGAACGATCCACAGTTGATATGAGGAAAATGTCTTACAGATGGCAATGTCGATCGATGCAATCATTGAACATCCACCATGATTTGAGTGACCGAATGAAACAAGATATTGCACGTTAATAAGAAAATCGCGAAGATAAATTTCTTGCCTTTATGTTATCATCACCACGTACGTCATATGACAGTGATACACTCCTAAATATATTATACGGTCTTGTGCGTGATGAAAATCGCACGCATTTTGTATCAAAATGAGCATAATAAATGAAGTTTGTGCAGAGAGTACATTTGTCTCTTGCATTAAAAGATTTATGAACATCCTTGCTTCCATTCTTTTGGATTCAAAACTGAAGAGATCAAGTACACTTTGTATTGACATCGCGAGATTTGCAGATATTGACAATTTTTCTTTAGATTAAGAAAAATAGTGCTCAGACTTATCTTAAGAATGCAACAATCATATTATATATCTACATTCTTAAGAAGAGATTATATTCTTGCGGGAATTTAATTTGAGACTTCGACCTTTCGCGTAATGATTCAGTTTCGAGAGATTTTAATTTGGATTAATACGGATTAATGAAGAATAAGATGCCGTTGGGAGATATGCAGCTGCTTGGAATATTCTTAATAAAGTTTATATATGTATACATACAACATATTTTGAATATCCCTCGTACCCAAAAACATTCGTTTTTACAGTTTCCTCCGTACGTGAGTATCGAGTTTCAATGATTCGAGAGGCATAAATAAGAGAGTTCCGCTCGGTCGAAATGTAGGCGCACGTCTCGCATCTCGAGGTACAAATATAAAGTTTATGTTTCAACGTTTCCCTTGTTTCTTTCGGAAGATTTTTTTTTTTTTTTTTACAGGAAGGGTGGAAACCGAAAGCTGCGAGACTTAAACTTAACCATAAATCTCTCCAACGCTAAACTATGACTCTTAATCCTTAAATACGCGAATTTATTTCGGTGTTTGGAAGTAAAACTGTTACAATTCGGGGCAAGATTCATATATAGAGAGAAACGACGAAAATTTAATTGTTGTCGGAAATTATCGCATACATTACTTTTGCACTGATACTGGAGATCCATTCGAGAATTAAAAATTCAAAACATAATAGCTATCAACTAATAGCTTTAAAACTGTGTCTATGATATTATTTTTCGATCGAATAGTCCCGAGGGATGCGATGGAAATCGTATTGTCATCGGTAATTATCTAGTTTATTCCCCCGTGGAACTGCATATCGCGTTCTCATGGTTAATGGTGCGTGCCAAGATCGGCATAGGTTCACATATAAGCGGGACACCCGGTAGACGAAGGTAAGCGTCGTCGTGCCAACGTTCCAATAACCACCCGAGAGCGCAAGGACAGTCTACCCCAGTTTTCCTATTGCGACCGCCTACAGCAGATCGTCCTTCAGCCCCTCTGGCCCCTCTGCGCCCTCTGCCCCTCACAGTCCCCCGACCCCGGCGCGACTCCCTCCATCTCGGTACCCATTCCTATTCTCGTGAACGTGGACACACTCTCTTCCGGGCCGATCGGCGTGGAAAATGCCGCGGGAAATCGATCCATCCCGAGCGGACGGAGCGGAAATTCGTGAGGCGTGAGACCGTTACCCGTTACAGGGTAAAAGGGTGGACCGAGAAAAGGGCGAGCGAGGGTGATCATCGTCCCTCTTCTTGGTCAAAGACGCAGGAAGAAGTTCTTGGTTTCAAGGAGGAGAGAAAAAGAGCCAAGAGGCGTCGGAGCGCTCGACATTGCCTTTCCCTTGGAGACTATAAAAAAAGGAATCTTCGCGGAGGTTGTAAAGACAACGGTCGGTGGCGCTGCTTAGTGAAGTAAGAAGAGTGGAACAGAGGCGCAGCTAGGAGTTACACTACGTATAGGTACGTATCGAGAAAAAGCAGGAGAATCACGGGAGTCGACGAGCTTTTTTTTTCGGTGAGCAGAGGAAAGAGATGACGCCAGGAAAAAGAGAGAGAGAGAGAGAGAGAGAGAGAGGGTAAGCTCCTCCTTCTCTTCGCCGCGATCGAGGGGCGAGGGCGGCGCGAAGGAAATTAAGCGTGCAGCGAAGAACGGCCGCGGGAGGGTCCGGATGTAGGTCAGTTTCGCGAACGCATTCGGGGATAATTTTAAATCGGTCGCGCGCACCTGAGACCCGCGCGGCCTCCGATATTGACACCCTCTTGATCGCATCTCTCACTTTCTCGTGACTCGAGAGCTGTATATTATTTTTTATAAAAATTGTGTGACGGAATTAAGCTGCTTAATTATACTGCTATCTAGATTCAGATATTACTGACGTAGATAAACACCAATGGATAATAATCGAATATAAATATCTACGTGAATTTTAACCTCTACGTTTATTATAAAATGGGAAGCCATGTAGTGGCGCTGAAACAGTATTATGTTTTGAGGGGCAAGAAATAAAATAAATTATTTTATAATAAATTTCACTTAACTGTAAAATTTTTTAAAATAGAGCTCCGTCCTCTTAAAAAATTAATTAATAGATAAAATAATATATTCAATGCTGCAAATTTGTGAATGAAACTTCCTACATATGCACCACCAATTATAAATCACCAACTTTCAATTTTCAACTTTCCACATTCGCCTCCATGCAGCTCTTAGTTTTACGCTGCCAACTTTCATCTCGCAAGTCACAACCATTGACTTTCAAATCTCAATCTCGTTGTTTGTATCTTGCGTTATCATTGCAAACAATCTAGAAACGAGTGTATCTCGGGGAAACATCTTGGATTACTCTTTTATATTTAATTACTTGTAAGGGAACATTGTGAACTAAGTGTCAAATTTTGATTTTAAATTTTAAAAATGAAATAAATCGGCCATAATATTAAATATATAGGTTATATAAATAGATATGTCACATACTTATATATTACACACATATATGAAAATAGATGAATTTAGAAAATATCAATTGCGACCCAAAAACGGTTTTAAAAGATAAAATTTCCTCCATATATGTAAAACAGTTTTCAGCTTTTTTCATTATACCTCAAAAATTATTCAAAATATTAAAAAACATTTTATACACAAAGATTTTCCAATAAAATTACCTATATTGATTCACATCACTAAAATAATTAAAAAAATTTTTTTGAAAATTTGTATAAATAATTTTATTGTAAAACTTTTATATAAAGCCCACTTTAGATTTGTAATTTATAATTTCTACTAAATAATTTCAATTAAATTCAAGATAAAATTCTACTTAATCACATTATATATCTACATAATTTTGTCATATATCTTAAATGTGTATTCTGATATATATTTTCTATATATGTGAATTTTACTTTTCCGAATGTTTTCTGTGTTAAACGACACGCAAAATTATAAACAGAATTCTATTCCAAATTTAGTCACGTATTATAGATTATCTAAAGTAGGTTTAAAACATTTTTGACAGCTTGAAATATAAAACAAAAAAAACTGAAAACAGCTTTACACATGAAAGGTGATTTCAACCTTTAAAACTAAAGTCATCTATTTAGTAACCTATATATATATATATATGTATATACATATATATACAAAATTCATTAAAATAAAAGAATTTGACACTTTGCAAGATTCTTTGTTAATATGTAAAGAATACTTAGTGCGTGGTATCACGTTATTAAAAAAAATTTTTAATATTATTAAATAACAAAACGTTAAATAACTAGTAAATACAATTCGTCGTGCGTCCCGTCAAACTAGTATTAAGTTTTTAATACTAGTTCTCTCCAGGAAGTGAATTTAATACCGGCGAGAGTACGTCATTCGCGGCATGAACGGAGGAAAGTTTCGCAATGCTCAAATATAGGACACATTTATCCTTTCTAGAAACGGCAAAGCGACGCGACGCGATACTTGAATCGCACCGAAACTGACAGTCGATTCGCCGAAGGAGACTGGAGAGAAATCGTGTATTCTTCTTGGCGATACGAGTGATATGACGCGCGGTACACCACCATCGCACCGTCTGGAATTCGTAGAGCAGACAAAAAGGAGAGGGAAAGAGCCGACAGCAAGCGAGCAAGCTGCGGTGTACGCAGGAGGGTGCATACAGACAGGAAGCGAGTCCTTCCTTCCTTCCTTGGCGGGCCAATATCCTGAATCACAATGAGCTCGCGCGCTTCCTCGAACTATTAGCTATTTAAATACAAACGCCGACGGCCATTCCGTCAGGTCTTCGCCGTAGTTGCCGGCGGCGAACGCGGATGTTCTCCAATAATAATATTCCCGATCGTAACGAGTATTGGATATTGTTTCAGTATTATGTTTGGTTTGGGTAACAATATTCTATAAACGATTATTATGGCAGAAGCATCAATTTTATCATATTAATCTTTTCAAGATGATGGTAAACTCACTCGATAGTCAATATAATAAATTTCTTTGTCAAAAATGTCAAACGATTCAATTTTTTTTATGTTATAATGAAAATTAAATAACTGACATTTTTAACAAAGATTTATAATTGAGTGGGTCCAAATATAAAACAAATTTGGAAAATCTTATTAAACTTAGTCCTTCCCTTTTTTTTATACTAGATATGCCGTTTTGGTTTCTTGAAATTAATTAGTTTTAATTAACATAAATTAAATGGATTTTACAGATACCCAACGACGGTAACTCTATTACAAACTTTAGCTCCGAAGACTTAAATAAATGATATTCATGTATCACCCGCAAAATGTTACACGATGTAATCATTTTTTTTTGTACAAACTCTACTGTCTAGAATGAATGGATCACAATAGTGAAGGGTAAATTAAAGAAATGTCGATTATCAGAAAGGCTACGTTAATTATGTAAAAAAGAGAGAGAGAGACAATATATCCTCATCACGTTTTACAAAATGAGACGACAAACGAACGGCGTCTATCATCAGAGCATTCTCGAGACTATCAGGTTAACGACATCATCCGGCGATCTTCAGGGCGTGTCCGGACTCGTTTTCTTTTTTTTTTCTCCTGCCATAGACTGCTAAGAGAAAAAGGGGATGAGGGAGAGAGAGATAGAGCTAAATCCCGTGCAGTCACTGATTAACCCTACGGTCGACAGACGCTGCTTTTCCCCTGGGAGGCGATCGAAGCGTCTTCATTTCCTGATTAACTCGCCGAGCCGCTCTCGTAGCTTGTATGTTCCGAGAGAAGAGCGCAGCCGGAAGTAATCCGTCTTTCTCTTCATGCATTCTCGCGATCGAGAGGAAGAGAGAAAAGCGCGACAGGAGGGGAAGAGAGCCGAAAGAAGGAGAGGGGAGGGAGGGAAAGAGAGAATGGCTGACTCGAATTCACTTCGAGTGATTTAAAAACTGAAATTGTCTTTTCCTCTTGTTCTACTCCCTACCTTTCCCGCTTCCTTCGTTTGCCATTACGCGTCCTCATCCTCCTTTACCTTCTATATCGAATTTCCTCGCGTTGCAGGGACTACTGTCCGTGATTTCAATTATATCTTAACAGTATGACAATTGGTTCTACGGCTACGCAGATTTCTGGCAATATTCGTTCATAAAGATATAAACACAAAGCCAATCAGTGTACTAAGACGATCTCTCAAGAAATTTGAAAATTGATATTAACGTGCATCCATATCGATAAATTGATATTAAAATGCAAAAAATAATAACAAGCAAAAATTATCTATATCTTCTGACATTATTCGCAATACTGTTTTAATCCTATAAATGCTTTATAATGCTTTATATATTACATTAATCATAATATATTATGCATTTAAAAAATGTATATGACATTTTAAAAGTCTAACAATAAATAACGACGATTAATTACGTTATTGAAATAATTTTTTAGAAATATTCATAAAATAGATTAAATAGAAGCTATATTAAAACAATAGACAAACTGGAATTAAAATATAAACAAACTTTAACCATCGAAACGGTCGAAATCAAAGCAGTCACACCAATGTTATTATGCCGAGCACTTTTGTAACTCGCACTGGGTGGTGATCCGTAATTTCACTTTATCTGATTATGTGGCCGACTTATCGCTCGAGTACCCCGCGCTGGAACGTGATAAAATAATTTCTGCCGTCCTTTCCTCCCCCCCCCTCCCCCTGTGCGTTTTCTTCCTCTACGCACATTTTTTACGCGCGCGATAACGATTTTATCTGATAACACCATTACATTTCGACGAATCGAGGGGACGTTCAAACACCCGGATTCGTTAACCGGAGCAGGAAGTACATGATGACTTTCGCGGAAACTGTCGAGACGACCTCGACTAACGTGCGATTAATTTGCATTCTCTGTGAAGGTCAAATTCTCTTACAAAGAACGTTGAATGTATCATCATCCAATTAGATATGATTTCAAATAGCGCTCCCTGAGAAATTTATTTTATTTTTTTTGCTTCACTTTTTGTTATTGTTGGAAGCGCTGATATGATCAAAAATCAATGTGAGCTCATTCGATAATGCAATGCCAATGATTTTAATAAAAAATATGTAACATAGATTAACAGAAGCTGATATGTAAAAAAAAGAATAGTATAAACAAGTAATCTGCCATTTACTTCATTTGACGCGCGTTACACGAAACAGCACTTTGGTTGCATGATTCAAAGATACATATAATGTTTTCGAATGTGCAAAATGCATCGATACTTTAATTACAATAATCGATATATCTTTGAGAGGCAAGCCTATACTTGAGCGAGACGCATTTAAAGATAACTATAACTTTGCATAACAATCGAATATGCAACTGATTATTCGAACGACGCGACGCGAAGAGTATTTTAAATCCGATTTTTTTTTTCAATATTCCGGACCGCTAGAAATGTCGAGTAATGATACTATTTTAAAATATAAATAATAGGGAGCATACGGCCACAACTCTAGATGTTTTAAGGGAAAGTCATACTATTTCATTTGTGCGTTTTTGTCGTACAACAAATGTGTGCAGGGTTCCTATTCTTGAAAAGTATATCATATACGAAAAACTAGGGAAATCCTATAGTATGCGTTACATATATTATAGTATTTCTTTAGTTTTTCGTATGCGATACTTTTCAAGAATAAGGCCCCGAGGCAGAGAAAGTCTCGGATCTTTCTATCCTATAGCTTATCAACAGGCTTGAAAAATGTATATTATACAATATTATTATACAATAAAAACGAACGAAAAATGAAATAATGATCTAACAGCAACAAAACAAAAGCAAGTTTTGCTATTTACAAATAATAAACGAGAAATGTTTATCACACATTTTAAGTATTATTTCCTTTGCTCTTCGTGTTTACAAAATACGTTTTCAAAATTAAGAAAGACATTACAGCATAAAAACTGTCGCAAATATATTGTATTCGAAATACATTGTAACGATAGAAATAAAAAATGTGTATAATTATGATTTCAAACAAATGTGTTAGATATGTTTAAAATACCAAAACTTAATTAAGATTCGAAATTATGTATAAAAAAATTTCTGTAGAAATAAAGCATTTTAGGGAAAAAAGTTAATATAGAAAGTATGCGATATAAAAAGATATGGATAAAAACGTCCATTAAATAGAAATGCAATGAATCGAAGAGCACATTAAATTACGGCATGATGAGCAATTGGTGTACTGAGTATTATCGGATTAATTAAATACAAAAATGTATTTAAAGATTATTAAAATTTATTAAAATATTTATTAAAATTTATTTCAAGATTACCTGATTTATGGAAGTTCCAAAATATTCGGTGTTTATTGGTGTGCGTGCGTGCGTGCGTGCGTGCGTGTGCGTGTGTGTGTGTGTGTGTGTGTGTGTGTGTGTGTGTG
>Ga0157364_1005615_pt1 | contig 12804 bp, 3 predicted proteins | sample AttsexASBM2_FD_111476 | JGI IMG/M metagenome (GOLD analysis project Ga0157364, IMG submission 111476) | Fungus gardens microbial communities from leaf cutter ant in Ribeirão Preto, State of São Paulo, Brazil - Atta sexdens ASBM2 | ecosystem: Host-associated > Fungi > Mycelium > Unclassified ... | reverse complement strand
AACACAGTAAAAATCAAGATTTTTGTATGAAACTCAAAGCGATATAAACTGAATATTATTAGCAGATGTTTAACCTCTCTGAAAAACCACCAAAATCAGCTGTCAGTAGAACCATTCACAATAGCTGGAGCTATCTTTAGAGAAACGGACCGAACTAATTTGTACTCTCAATATATATATATATATATATATATATATCATTAGAGCAATTAGTATTATTTCAGCTAATAAAAAGAGCTTTCACCATCTCTAATAAAAAACATTGTCAGAAAGAACAGAACTCAATCACTTAAAAACAGCCTTACAGAAAAACGGACATGACAAAAAAGACATAATAAAAATAAATAAACATGCAAAGAAGACAACGGTCTCTGACACACAATCAGACGAGAGGATCTTATCCATTCTCCAATATGTCAAAGGAACAGATCGGATTGGCAGGATATTAAATAAACACAACCCGAACTATCTTTACCTAAACCACCCAAAAAGATAGGACAAATCTTAAGAAATCCTAAAGATCAAAGACCTCCAATTAGCTCCGCATGAGTGTACAAAATACCTTGTTCCTGTGAGCAAGTACATTGGAGAATGATCAACCTGTGAATAAAAGAACGTCAACATGATGTCAAGTTAAAACACGTCAATCAGCACTATCAGAATACAACATCGAAACAGGACATCAAATTCTGTTTGACAAAACAACCACAATAGCCAACATTACATCATTTTTTCTAAGAAAATATAGGGAAGCATAGAGATACAAAAACACCCTAACAATCTAAATAGAGATAATGGCTACAACATAAATAAAATATGGAAAACTATTCTCCCGGTTAATGAGGACCGATTTTTCCCCACCTCTTCCGTCCACCTCCCATCCACAGTTCTCTTCTTTCCCTCCATTACTCCAACAAGTAGCATAAATATATAAAAGAGAAGGATGCGGAAGAACAGCTCAATATCAGGCTGTTCCTCGTTCTGATGAAGTGAACTGCAAGGTTCACGAAATGTTGGCATTCCAAGAATGGATCTAGACACAGAAGAAACCCGCGAAATGCGTAATCTTTATATAGAAAAGATCCGTGGAAGTCTCAAGAATATTAATAAAAATAATATTTTACAGTATTATTAAAACCAAGTTATTATGATAAGTGTCATTATTTGTACATTACTACTATATTTAACATTAATTATATTTTTTTTATGTGTTCCGCCTCTTTGAACAGATATGTTACAACTATATATCCATTAGCATTATAGGTATTTATGGTTCTTCGAAGGAGTAGTTCCCGTATGATCACAGAAATGATGGTAAATATGATAAGTGGAGATTCGGATGAGTGAATGCGCATCATAAAATGGGTACATTTTAAAATTAGTTCTCGAATTCATAAAATAAATTTTTTTTTTTATTACAATTTTGTCGTCTATCCTCTGAAACATGATGCTAATCAATAATAATTATTTTCATAATAAAATTTCAATGAAACTTTAATGAATTTTCTCCACTATTACATTATTAGTGACATTACTTGTCGAATTTACTTATTGCATTAGTGACACTAGTAGTATATTTTTATGCTGAAATTAATTCAAGATTTTATTTTCAACTCGAAAATTAATCGAAATTGAAGCCAAAAATCCATCGAAATCAATAAAAATTTCAAAAACTTTTGACTTTTATTTTCGACATCGAAACGACATCTTTTCGAAAAATTATTTTTGATTGGGAAGAGCATTCTACAATGCGTTGCAAACACCCATTGAAACGTTTGTCGCGACAATTAATTAGAAACGGTATTATTTATGCTTCTGAGTGGTTGTCGATAAAGTTCTTTTAGTAAGAGTTAAGCCATCGAGTGATGATTTTTTTATTGGTCCTCCATATTCAGGAAACAAAAGCGATAGTAATACAAAGAAAAAGCAATAGTAAGACAGAGAAAATAACTTGTTGCTTTCTTACTCTATCTCATACTGATGTTCCATATTAATGGCAAACGCGCACGCGTGCGAGACAGATGTCGTAACTCTAGAGGAACTCTTGTCGCGATAAACGTTTCAACTGACAACGGTTATTTGCAGCACATTGTAGAATGTCCTTTTGGATGTGGCGTAACTTGCGCTGACTAATTATATCGTTTCATTTGAATATCGTTTCTGCCTAGTTATTTTATACTTTTTACGTTATTTTGTTGTTACGCCGAAAAATAGTAGAACCACTATGCATCGAATTCAATTTCTGACTCATTTTAGCTTATTCTGTCTGGAAAAATGCTCGTGGGTTTTGATTTTGCGATAATATAATTGTAGAAATTGTGTGAAGCGTTTTGCATCGCGTGGAAAATCGAAATCAGTCAAAACCCATGTGCAATAGTACAATTATAGACCTCACTTTGTCTCTGTGACAATTTTCTAACCTCAATAGTCAACTTTAATGCTTAATATATCTCGGATCACAGGGTACAGCGATGCTTTTTTTGTCAGATTCTTTCGTTTCATACAAAAACGCGTCAAATAAATCTAAAGCGGAGAGCACAGACTCTTGCATAAAATGTAATGCATAAGAAAATGTACCAATCAAAATTTTTCTTTTCTTTCCTTTCCTTGAAATAAAAAACTCTGTTTGGTTGGATTTCTTATGCCTTATGTGTTATGCATTATGCAAGAGTGCTCTCCGCTTAAGAGTGGTTTCACAAAATTTTCTGAAATTTTTTTAATGATTCATTCGATCATTCGCTCATGTATGTATGTACATACGCGATGAAAAGTGCCGGTTTCCCATGAGACGTATTTTTCGAGATGCGTAGGTTACGAAAACCAATCGTAAATTCGTTTAGCATTTTTATTAGAGTGTACAACAGAAATTCTAATCAGCAATTGGTCACATTTTTCTCTAATCTTCCGCGAAATACGTCCAATGTACCAGCTTTTAGAATACTAGCTTTCAGAATGAAGTATTCCAGTAAATAAAGATTGTGTTTTGAGCTATATCAAAGATTCTTATGGTTTCTGCACACTGGACGCGGAAACGCTTGCTGCGCGGCAAAATGAGACGCGATCAATGAACACATTAGGAGCTGTAAGTTTATTAATTACTACATCACATTTTGCCGCGCGGCAAGCATTTCCGCGTCCAGTGTGCAGAAACTATTATGAATAATAGCTGCGGCAAATTCTTGCATAAGGCTGGGTTTTCACTTTACGCTATTTTCAGCGTTAAATAGGTCGCGTGATCAAAATTGATGAATATCCAGCATCCTAATGCATAGTGCATAAGGAAATCAATCAATCGAAATTCTTCTTTTCTATAGAATGGGAGGAAGGGAAAGATTCTAATTAGTTGATTCGCTTATACACTATGCGTTATGTAAAAGTATGTGCTGTGCGGCCTTAAGTCCGGATTTACGATAGATGTATTAAGCCTTAAGCCGTAAAAAATTGACTAATTACAGTCGAATGCGAAGAGAGTAAAGACCATGGCACACAAAAAACTTAAGACGTAAGCAAAAAAATCAAATGTTAGATTGGTTACTTCTTATGTTATGACCTTATGGATTCTTCTGTGATTAATCTTTTAGACTAATTCTACAATGTGCTCTTTATTTCTTGTTTCTTGCTATTTGTCTCTTGCCTTTTTGGTCAATAAGACAAGACACAAACAGCAAGAAACAGAAAACAAAAAACACATTGTAGAATTAAGATCATAAGACTTTAAGATCATGGCACACACTTTTCGTAACAGTAACCATAAGACATATAGTAAAAATGAGCCAATCACAGTCAAGAATTCTTTTTTCAAGAACTCTTAATTCTAATTGGCTGATTCTTATGATACGTCTTATGATTACTGTTACGGAAGGTGTGTGCAGAGAGAACCTGAGAAAGAACATGCTGGCCCAAAACCGCAAAATATTTATGGCGTTGCAAGCGTTAGTTGCGGCGCTCGAGTCAGTTCTTTTTTCCAGTTTTTCTTTTTCTCTATCTCTGATGTCATGGGGTTCTGTGTGGATCTTTTGTAAGCCTCAGCGATCGATTTTAAGTGCTCGATAAGATTAATCATCATTTCATGTTCATTGAGATCGGCATCGATTACTGCTCATGTCGTTAGGTAATTACTCGCGCCGTCAGATGAATGCTTATGTTGTAGATTTTTTTAATTTCTCATATTCTATTCTATCTAATATGCGATACCGATATTCAAGCTGTCGTAACGCAATTACGTCTGTACTCTTTTGATTTGTACGTTCCAAGTATTTATTTGAGTTTGTATTAAATCGCTTTATGGCTTGTGAGAAACAATGAGTAACATTTCTTTGTGAATTTAGTGATTTCTTGCATTCTTCCTTCGCCATTAGTTAGTCGTCGGTGCCCAGACACGCTTGGCGTCACATTATAGTTGCGTTCGGTAATGCAAATCTGAGGAGTGCTCTTATATTGTGTGTATTCCGATACAGTGTGACAGTAATCATCTTTGTTTAACATTAGCAAACAACAATGATCCATTGTGTCACACCAGGTTTGTTCGCGTCCAATATGTTCGCGTCACCAATATGGCAACTAGATATTCGCGTCGCGTTAAAGCATACTCCATGGATCAATTAAAAGCATGCTCTATTTGCCTCACCTCAGAAAGTGATATAATTGGGGCATGTTACACATGCATGCGTAATGGTTGAAAACGTTCTATATTGAAAAAAGTATTTCAGATTTGTTTTGCATAACGTATTTAATAAATGCGTTTTTGATATAAATAAAATATAACAATATAATATTAATAAAATAAAATAATAAAATAAAATAAAAAAATAAAATAAATAAATAAAATAAAATAAATAAAATAAAAAAAATAAAAAAAATAAAATAAAATAATATAGATACAATAAAATAAAATATAATATAAAAATATAATATAATATAAAAATATAACTTTTATATAGAAAAATAAGCTCATGTAAATGCAATGTAATAAATTAAAATGTCAATCAAGGCTTTTTAAAAAAACGAGCAAAATAAGCAAAATGTAGTTAACTAATAAAATTCGTCTTTTATTATTTATTCGTATAACGCTATAAATTTCAAACGTTTCGACTTACAAAGTCTTCATCAGTGATAATAGAAAAAACGTAACCCCACGTATTAAGTATAACCCCATCCAATGTCAACGAATTAACATATGATATATAATAAAAATTATCGCTCTAGGCTAATCTTATTTATTCCTGCGTTAAGATATTATGGATTGACTATTCTATATAAATTAACGTAAGTGAAAAATAAATTCTCATTAATATTGAGTTAAATATAATAATTTTTTAATCAAAAATTGACATTTAATTGTACAAGAAGTAGTAGAATAGTTGTTGAAAAAAATCCTTGTTCGGAATGAACGGAATGATACGTTTTATATGAATTAAATGTAATAAAACACGAATTTTATTAATTAACTACATTTGCTCGTTTTTTAAAAAAAGCCTTGATATTTTAATTTATAACTTTTATATTTATTAAAAACGCATTTATTTTGTATAATTGTATATTGTTAAAAACGTTTTTCAAATAACACAAAATACTCGAAACGAAATGAGACACATGTCCGATCTGTTCGAGCGGTCTCACGGATTAGGTTAGGTGCACATGCTCACTTGTCCTAAATCCGTTCGTGTTACTGAACATTGGAGCACCTGAATGCAACTGCTCCAACCGCCATTTTACCTGTGATCCAAGTGCTCTTTAGGTTAATTTGGAGCATGTGACGCGAATAAACTTATTAATTTCATTAATGTTAATGTTGATCTCCCTATTTCAAAAAGTTCTAAAAGTCAGTTATCCTAGTTCAAATTGTTTTACCAGATTCTGTATCTTTTCTCGTTGGTGCGTATTAAGTTTTCTTAAAAGTTGACGTTTTTCATTGGTGTCATAAAGGTAATTAATTATCGTATTAGTAAAGAATTATTCTTAAATGGTATGTTTATGTCGAATTATTCCAGCACGAAATATCGTTTTTGTTTAACATTAATTAAATGGATTCTCTCTCTCTCTCTTTCTCTCTCTCTCTCTCAATTATTTTAATGCAAAGTTATCCATTCTAACATTTAATTGCTATTCGAAATTATGACATTAGAAGCGAGAAAATAAAGAATGAATATAAGTTATATTTAAATACTATTCAATAACAGATCCTTTTTATTTCTGTACTATACACATTGCACTAAAACTTCCTTTAATTTTTGCTTTCGCCAAATACAACATACCCATCTCACTAGATTCCAAAAGTGTACACTGGTTCAGAAAACAGATCTAATATTTTGTAATCGATGGAATAGATAAAATGTACCGAAAATTTTTCTTGTTACGAAGAGAAATTAAATCATATTTATTTCTATATTTAATTAATTTTATTATGGCTGCGAACATATAGTTCATTTCGTTTTGGATTATTATTATCATTGATCACATTTTCAGATACATTATAGTCATTTAATAAACAAAAAGGGAACATTCGATATCGGATCTATTAGATTGTAAAGCATTATTTTGCTGAAACATACTTTCATATTAAACTATATTTTATAATAATGTGTTTATGTTTGTAGTGCAATATCGAATATATTATTGCACACATTCTTAAAAATTGTTTAATAGCTTCGATATTACACAAGTAATATGTAATGTAAAAATATTTAACAGAGAACACTTTTAAAGCTTTCAAAATTGCATAAATATCAAATCATCGAAACTCGGTGAAAAATCAACGCAGACAAAAATAAAAAAAAGTTTAAAGTTTGAAACTTGTACTGTAACATGTTTTTAGCTGTTTTTCAAAAAATTTTTATGTTTATGATTCCGTATCTAAAGATTATATTGTTACATATGATACTTAAAATTATGTACATTCAACAGTCTGCAGCTTGGAAAAAAGTATGTTTTAAAAAAATTTGATACTTTTACATAAAAGTATAGAGCTTTACCTATACAAACTGTTTCTTTTTAATTTTCTTACGATTTTTCTTCGATCAAATGTAAATACATTAATAAATACACGCACGCATTCCTCACACTCAAAAAAATCTGACCACTAAGTTTTTTCACAAATTTTTAATATTTTCAAAGCAAATATTAGCAATAACTCAGTGAAAAATCATCATAGCGAAATGTTTAAAAAAGCCTTTTAAAAATTGAAATCTCTATTTTCTAGACGGTACTTTAAAAAACAGTACTGATATATGAAATTATACAAACATAAATGAAAATGCATAAATTCTTAAAATTTTTTTATAAAATTTGTGAAGTTCCACGGCGCCAATTAAAAATTGCGCACAAATGTGGTTTACAGCTTTCGAAAGAGTGAATTTTTACCTTTAATTTGCTTTTTTATAGATCTCTACAATTTTTTTCACGTTATTCAACATTGAAGCAAAAACAATCCTTTTCGTTCAATGTTGAATAACTTGATGAAAAAAAATCGTATAGAGGTTAAAAAAGCAAATTGAAGATAAAGATTCACACTTTCGATTGCTGTAAACCGCATTTTTATGATCTTTACTTCACATAGACATTTGTAAAATTTGTACAAAATTTTTACATTTGACGGATATCTATTTGTGTCTGTAGCTCCATAAAGGATCAGTCGGATTGAAATACTAATTACCGATTTCAAAAGTAAAGATTTCAACCTTTAAAATGTTTTTTTTTTAAATTTCGTTACGATCATTTTTGACGAAGTTATTCTATCTTGAGGATCATTAAGAATTAATTTTAAAAAGGTCAAAATCAAGCCTTAAAGGATCATTAGAATTAGCTTTAAAAAAGTTAAAATTATTATGTATCTCTGCGAAAAAAATGATTACGAATACGCACGTACGCATACGCACGCATCTATTTTTTGCCTAAGATTAATTGTTATAAATTAAAATTTGAAATTGTTAATAAATAAACATGTCATATATTGTAGTTAAAATATAAAACTTTAATTTGCCGGTAATAAACAAAAACAACACCAAATATTTCGATCCCTGTTGGATTATTATCAATGTAAACAAAAATAACAGTGGAAAGATAGTTACGTAGGACAGTGGAAAGAAGTTACATAGATAAGATATATAAAAATTATAATTCGCTTTCGATCGCAGTATTAATTGTCAATCTCGCTCAATATGAAATAAATGTTATAAGAATGTTGTAATCGATAACCATGTATTCCTAGATTGTGTAGATTATAGACAAACATACTTGTTTCAAATATAATGTAAAAATGTATTAATAAGAATAAGTAATCAAATCTAATAAGAGAAATACAAAGTAAGAAGCAAAAAAATAATAATAAAGTAATCTAATATTATGAGAAATGTATATTAAAATCATTAATACGAATTGAAATTGTGTGATATAAAGTCAAAAAGTGTGATATAAATTATATATATTAAATTTAGTAGCGGCTAAATCAAATGAGAATAAATACCTTATAATTGTGTCAATATAATGTAAATGTCTATTCTTAGGCAATGCGATGAAATTGAAAATATAGTAGAATAGAAAATATAGCATTTTTCTAAGATGCTCGAAGACAATATAAAATTTCTAGTTTATTACTTCTTGTTTTGATTTTGTGAATTTTATATTGTCTCCGAGCATCTTAGAAAAATGATTATATTTTTAATCTCATCGCATTGCCTAAGAATAGATGACGTTTATATTATATTGACACACGATTATAAAATATTCATTCTCATTTGATTTAGCTGCTACTAAATTTAATATATATAATTTATAACTGTCCATCACACAATTTCAATTCGTATTAATGATTTTAATATACATTTCTCATAATATTAGGTTACTTTATTATTATTTTTTTTTTGCTTCTTAGTTTGTATTTCTCTTATTAGATTTGATTACTTATTCCTATTACATTTTTACATTATATTTATACTTTTTAGCAGAAACAAATTTGTCTATAATCTACATACACAATCTAAAGGAATACATGGTTATCGATTACAACATTCTTATAATATTTATTTCATTTGAGCGAGATTGATAATTAATACTCGATCGAGAGCGAATTATAATTTTTATATATCTTATGTAATATTTCAACTGTTATTTTTGTTTACATTGATAATGATCTAAGGGATCGAAACGTTTGGTGTTGTTTTTGTTTATTATCGACAAATTAAAGTTTTATATTTTAACTATATAACATGTTTATTTATTAACAGTTTCAAATTTTAATTTATAACGATTAGGCTCGTAGCTCTTTATCTTTCTGTTTTTTAAATTTATTAAGCCTTATTACTTTTATAGTTTATATATAAAATATATTTATTGCGAACTTTTCGACTATTTGTCGTGAAATCTCAAAGTTTTTTTAAAAATTTAACGAATTTTTTAAAAAGTGTCTCTACGATTTTTTGTTCTGAGTTACTTGCAGGTTAAGTAAAAAGGAACATTCCGATTCATAACTGCATTATAAATCATCGCAATTAAAGATACAGATTTCTAATGCTAAAACTTTTCTCTATCGAATGGTATAATTGTCAGTTTTATTATTGTAAGAAAATAGAATATGTATAAATTTGAGTTAAAAATATGACACTTCCATTGTATTCATTGCGCAATAATTATAGAAGGAAAGTAATATTATATTTTTAGCTCAAATATATATAGTCTACTTAAAAAAAAATTGGCATTTATATCACTTCAACGTTTCAGCTTTAGATCTGGTTTTTTAATTGTGATAATTTTTATCGGAGTAATGATCAAGCAAAGTCAGATTGCTTCTTTTTATTTAATTCAAAATAGAAAAATTATAGAAATATTTAAAAAAACAGTTTTGTAGCGAAAATTTCAAATTTTCATGATAGTGTTACATCCTACCCTTCGTAGAAATATAATTTTACTTTTCTTTTTTTTGTCTTTTCATTTCGCACTGAATTATTTTTCATTTAATCTCACATCATTTATCTAACATATTTCTATTAATTAATTGCGAATATTCCTAGTGAAAAACTTATTCGGCGTAATATGATTTTGTCATGCCGCGTGAAACGTGCGTCGCGTGAGCAAATCGAAGCACATCGGCGCATGCCGATATATTGCGATGAAATTCTAGGCAAGATAACTCCACGTGGAGTTAAAAAATCGTTCCCATATATTGAGACTGTCATGTCATTGTCGTCCTACACGAAATTTAAGAAAAACTAATCCAATCGAAACAACGCCTGTAATCTTTCAGAATAAAAATAAACTATTGTGCATTAATCACGACACGCGTGTCGCTCGTGGCTCCGAATTCTTAATAGGATTTCAGCCATTCTGGCCAAGAATATTGTTAATTTCGAAATTTAGCGTTATGTTAATACATTCTTGGTTTGATTTACTTTCTTTTGATCATCATGACCGTCTTAATTAGCTTGAAACAGATAAGTAAATGCGAATTTGTCGCGTTAGCGAATGCCGATCATTGAGAATCGAGGAAGGAGCAGCACGGACCTCCAAGAAAGACCCAAAATTTAATTTGTTACTTTAAAATTCCATCAATTAACGCGAAACTAATTTGATCCGTCGATTCTAAATTGAATTCGTGGCAACCGTGTCCGAATTTCAGTCCGATGTGACAAATCCATATGAAAAATCATTTTCCGAATTCGGCACGTATTACCAATTCCGGAAAATTCGAGCTCCCCCTTCCTTCCGACTCGCGAGCGCCATCGACTAGCGTCTATATAAACGGGGCGAAAATCGAGCTAGCGACTCAGTTGAGTTCAGTTTGGCTCAGTTCGATTCATTATTTTTCGACAGTCTGAAATATCTCTCAATATTCGCAACAGATAGAAAGAAAAGAAGAAAATACGCATGTGTTAATTTCTTTCAATTTCCTCTTTCCTATACCCCTCGGGTTGATCGCGCTTGTAGGAGCTGCTCAATTTATCTTCTCTTTTCTTACAGACTAACCGTGGAACTTCTAGGAACTTAGTCTGTTTTTTCTCAGAATTGACCGCGCTCGTAGGAGCTGCTCAATTCTTTCCTTTATTACTATCTGTTTCTTCTACTATTTACTTTTAATTCTGCTTTTTTTAAATACGATTATTCAACTAACCGTTACGGTAATGTAATAAAAAAAAAACCACTTCTCGTAGAATGATTAAAAGAAGAAATTGTGCAGAGAAGTGAGTTTAGGCCTTGCGTATTTATCAAGGGCTAAAGGCATTAGGAATTTCGATCCATTGATCTTTCCGCCGGATTCATCCGCTCCAGTGGCCCCTACCGACTTCGGAAGCTCCCAAAAAGAGTGCGTAGAGGTTCCGCGCGCGGCTAGGGAATCGCTGTTGACTGCGAACAGCGGAACGTCAGGGCTAATGCAACCGCTCTATGCAGACGGAGCACGCGTCTCGTAGCTATTGCTAAACAGATCCCGAATCCTCCTGGGTCACTGTGCCCTCCGCTGGTCGTCTCTGATTTCCCGGTATATTTCCGTGTCACACGGGTATCAATCGGATACTTTATTAATAAAGACATAAATACTTATCTAGCGTTATATTCTGTTTTGCTCAATCCTCTTCTTCATCCCCTCCTTAAAAGGTACGATATGATGAGACAGCTTGTTCGAATCCATCATCGATTTTCTTGCTAAATGAACGCTAATTAATTTTAATCTTTGTTGCTATTACAAATTCTCAATGAACTACTAGCGATAATGACGAAATCTGAAGCTCATTTTCTAAATTATTCAATCAAATAATTCACAATGTCTCATATTGATAAAGAACTATGCCGACGCCCGGAGAAGGGTAACTATTAATTTAAAATCCTAAGTCAATTATAATAGATCAATTATCATAAGGGATTCATATACAATAGCATGCAATACGCCGGTACTAGCAGTAGTTTGCCGCTCGACTTGAGACTCGCTCCCATTCTGATCATACCTCTCCTCTCTAATAATCACTCCGCCACTCTTTCAATCCTATGTCCTGCTCGCGTGCCGCGAGCTCTCTCTTTCTCTCTCCCCCCATTCCGTGCTCGGCAACAACGCGCAATATAACGCCAAAGTATTCAATCTGTGACTATTAGTTATTCTCAACATAAGAATTTGCACAATAACATAATAGATGACAGCGGTGGGACAGTAACGAGAATCGCTGCATCCTAATACAGTAATTTATAACGCGAAAATATCTAAATTCGTTACGAGACACGCAGTAATGTAACAATAGATATTGGAAAATTTTCGCAAATTCATTTTAGACACGTGACAGACCTAAAAAGTGAGAAAAACTTTTTTCATTTTTTTCAACCCGTATTTTTATATATGTCAAAATTACAAAACTCAAATAAACTCAAAAAATATAATAAGCTTTGAAAGTAGAAATTTCAAACTTCAAAACTCTTTTTCTAAATTTAAATTTCGTTTATTTTTAACAAACAATTACATACAATTTTGAGCTAACAAAAAATGAAACGAACTTTCCGAACAATTTACCATAATATATGCTGAGACACCTTGTATATGTACACGCACGCACATCAATATCAAATGTTAATACTCTATCTACTTTAGCAGCTAGCTACAGCAAAAGAAAAATTGCGTAAACATAAATATAATACATATAATTATAGCCTATGGCTCATATATGTAAAATATATGTAAAATATACACACACACACACACACACACACATATATATATATTAGGTGTACAAAAAAGTTCTGAGCTTTTTTTGTAAAATTCAATCTTTATTCGTATGTAATCGTACGGAAATGGCTTGCTGCGTAACGCCAAGCTGTTCTGCAAGCTCCTTT
>Ga0157364_1005614_pt1 | contig 12804 bp, 7 predicted proteins | sample AttsexASBM2_FD_111476 | JGI IMG/M metagenome (GOLD analysis project Ga0157364, IMG submission 111476) | Fungus gardens microbial communities from leaf cutter ant in Ribeirão Preto, State of São Paulo, Brazil - Atta sexdens ASBM2 | ecosystem: Host-associated > Fungi > Mycelium > Unclassified ... | reverse complement strand
TCCTAAATAGGAATAAAATTCTAAATAATCAAACTGAAATGAAAACTCAATACTTAAATAATTCGATGTAAATTTATATACTTATAACCAATTTTAAACTAGGCGCAAATTTTATTTTCTTCAAACGTAATCTTAACAAAAAACTAGAATAGTAATATCAAAAATTAAATTGACAAGCAATTCAATAATATTGATATTCACAAGCATCTTATAATTAGAAAGATTTTATTAATCTAATGCTGAGATAAGCATCTCAAAATCTGTAACTAATTTTATTGCGAAAAATATTACCTCAGCTGGGATTTGAACCCGGATTTCCTGATATAATTTCTGATATACACTGGAACCTCATAATAGCGAACCTCGAAATGGAGCGAAAAATCCCTTCCGTGCTGTGAGTAGCACCAGAGTGGTGGTGGGAAGTAGCAGTAGTCACTAAAATCTTGAATTTCATTGTTTTGGAGTGTAAGGGCAACCTTGTTATAACGTTCAGATCTCCGAACCGCTATTACGAGGTTTCGGTGTGTTACTGTTCTATTTCTGATAGGATTGCGTTTCATGAAAATTAAATTCTGTGCGCAGTTTGCAGGATTGAATATAGTATGTAAATTCACGCTGAATTATTTAAACTTATTTAAAATTATTTAAAGATCGATCTTAATCGTTTAGAATCTTTATTATCTATTTGACATAAACTATTTAGTCTAACAAAAAGTTTCATTTACTTTGATTTATTATTTCGTTATACATTGCACTCAATATTTTTGAATCTCTTTCTGACATTCCCTTAAATCTGCATTCTTTCAAACTCTGCTCTTCTGGATTCTCTTTAGATTTTTCTTCCTCTCTCTCTCTCTCTCTCTCTTCTCTTATCTTTAAAATTTTGTTTATCCAACTGATGTTTTTTCCTTCTTTCTTAATAATTGAATTATTCTTGTATTATTTCTTATCTTTTCTATATAATTTGTCGTAACATAAATTATAGTATTTTCATACGCGATTTTTCGAGAATATCGCCACCAGATCTGAAATTAGATCATCATTAGGTTTCGTAGCAATCGCTATACGTATGCATGGCATACGTCATGTGCATCGCTTAATATCAGCATGCGGTAATTTATGGTTACAGCCGTTCGGCCGGTGCATGGATCAAACCATAGTTTCGCCGCAACATGCCGCAAATGTGCGCGTTATACGAATGTTCTGCGTTTATAGAGAAGCTGTTCCTCAAAATGCTAGTAAAACCAAAAACTTGGAAGATATTATTTTTTACTGCTGTTTTGAAAATGTATTTTGAGTAAACACATTGAATCAAGAAAATTCACGTTTAATTGAGTATATATATATATTTTATTTGTTGACTAATTAAATAACAACCAAAAATAATAAAAACGCACACTGAGAAAAATATATACTAAATTTTAATAAATATTTATTTGAATATATAATGCAACTTAACATTTATTTACGGTAAATAAATATTTACTCAATTATTATAATAATTACTCAAAAAAAAAAAAATTATTAAATCAAATTAATTAATGATTATTTTTATACCAAATAAATATCTTTATATTCTTTGTATTCTTTATATAGTAAAAATTTATTGCTATTCAAACAATGAATTATATACATTTAAACAAACAATTACTTTTGAAAATTATTTAAACAAATACTACTATTCAAACAAATAATATATTAGAATTTAATATATTTTTTTCAAAGTGTTGTTAATTACTTCAATTCAAATTTAATGTCTCGGAAGGTATAAAATGAACTTTTCACGTTGTAAAAGCCATTTGTATTTCGATACTATTCTCTTTGATGTACATCTGATACATCAAATAACATGGAAATGTTTTACGTGTCCTGGATGAAACGTGAGTGAGGTCGTCCATCCGGATTTTTTGCCGAATACCACTTAGAGATCGCAATCGATTCAGTTTTTCGTGACGCTCGACGCATCGGCCGACATTACAGCTTTATTGCGCAATAATTCGCGAACGGAAGGGGCTCCTTTTGGGGTCTTGGCGGGAAAATGTCGAGAGCGTCGTTTCTCTTCCCCGCGGTTTCCTGCCCTCCTGAAATCCATCCTCACGGAAGAGCACAATGCAGTCTTGGCTCAATTCATTAATGGTCGCATACATTGTCCGAGCTGTGAGATGTACGAGGCAACCCCGTAAAGTCGTCGGGAGTAGTAAAGTGTCGCCTTTGGCCAGCCTCGGGGACGCCATTATCTCTCCTTCTCCTACAGTAATCCCCTGTCACGTTCTTAAACATGTGGTGCAGTTTTGCCGTTTTCTCCATCGTTTGTCTTGTCTCTTATTCTCATTCGGTGAGATTGCGATCCTATATATTAGGTGTGGGAAAAAGTTCGTAGCGTTTTTCCCGTTAGATATAACGGGAAAAACGCCACGAACTTTTTTTCACACCTAATATGCATATAAAACATACATGGCGTGAAGAAATGCATTTAAACAAGTGGTATGGCTCGCACGAATTAATCATTTGTTTGCTCTATTATTCAACAAATATGATAGTCGTAACAATAATGAAAAAATGATTATTGTTGCACCATAATACCAATTAGTTATAATATTAATTTTTACCAACCAAAGAAATAATACAATTAATGGCTATATTATGACATTGCATAAGATTGAATTATGGAACAATAATATTAGTGAACATGCATTCCGTTCGAAGATGTGCTGAGCGAGCTCATAAAGAGACAGTCTTTACGAAAATATTGCCTTTGGCTAGCCATAATGGCGCCGTTTTCTATGATGCTTCTTTTTATGCCCTTCCTTTCTTTTCTTAAACGATGCCACAATCACGTTCTTTTCATGGGTAAAATACAATAGTGTTAAAAAATTTAATAGTTTATTTTTTCTTTAATACTTTACTTTAATAAAAGTGTTGATTATTCGGAATTAATGTCACATTTAAATCATTTTTATCATTTTTTTATTATTCTTGTTATATATATTTAAAATTTAGGTTCATTTTAGGTAATTATAAGACTTATAAGACTTAAATTCAGACTTGTAATTCATGACATGTCTACTATAACAATACCGAAAAGGGGCAATATCGAAGAGCATTAAAACTCTGTGTTCGCGATTGAGTACGTTTGAAACGAAAGAATTAAATTCGAAGAACCAGTCGTAGTTCTTTTATGGTATAAGACGTCTCTTTCATCGAAAAAAGAGAAAGAGAAAGCTTGAGGGTGCTCCATCTGTGGTACGTGTCATTAATACCGAGAAGTTCGAAAAATCTCACATCTCAGGTGGATCTGATCGCTGGTCAAACATTTCGTGCAGCGAATTTCGTAGCGAAGAGTGTCGGGAAGCGACGCGTTTACGTTTAACGCGGAAACTTAATTTGCGAAACCTGGAACTTCCATGATATCTTTTAATTCTCTTTACTTTCTCTGCGTTACTCACCGCTTTGTCGGAACGAATTGGTTTCGTGGGAAGTGATAAGAGTTGCAATAAAAACAGAATAGCGTTGTCTTCATTTTAGCTACGGAACATACATTTAAACGGTGTAAATCTTTCAAGAGTGGAATTATTATTTGCAGTAATTGCTAGTTTCTAACTGTGATTACATATAATTCCAGCACATCAAGCTTTTTTTTGGATTACGCGAATTAATGCCATGTATGAACAGCTTTAAGTGAAATTTAGATGGATAAAAATAAATTAAATAAAAGAAGAAATACACACATTACATGAAAAATTTGATTACGACAAGAATTTGTTATTTAACAAATGAACAGTTCATTCTGAAGATGACTCAAAGAAGAGTCAAAATATCAAAATTCTATATATTATATTATGGTTGCGCTCATCGAAATCAACGTTATGGAATAATAAATATAAGATAATCGTACTATTAATTGCGTTGAAAGCAATCCTCTCAGTCTTTATTACTTTTTATTATTTAAAATAAGAGAAGATTCTTATTTTTAGTCAAAATTTTGCAATGTTTTAAAATTCTTATTCGTTCCATTATTAATGTAATTTGTGACGAAATAACATTATTAATATTATATCCAGCTTCAATTTATGATTGAAGTGACGCGTAATTTATGAAACTGAAAAATGTATCCATATAAAAAATTTGCATATGAATGTTGTCAAGCATCAAAATCTTCTTTGATAAAAAGAAGCTTTCTCTTATTTGATTTAGTACAAAAGAGCAGTTATTTATAAGTATAATCAAATCACTGCAAGTGAAACAGTGAATATATATATATATATATATATATATATATATATATATATGTAATATATATTCACATTTGTATAATGATTTGATTATATAGATGACTACTCCTTCATAACTCTAATTAATCTTTTTGAAATAGAGCCTTTGGCAAAAAAAAGTGAACGTAATGAAAATGCTATTTCACATTTCTGAAACTTTGGCCGAGGAGACCAAAGAGAGGATTCTCACGGAATCTCGAGATTACGTCGAAGTTCTCACTGTCAAGTTTTCCGCCGAAGCAAGCGCGACTTTGTCAACTCTCGATGATGTAATCCCGTGACAGTCTATAAGAGCACTAGAGAATCAAGTTTGAGACGCATCTAGTTTTGCATTTGCGGAAGATATTCTCGTGCATGAAATGTGAATCGCGACAGCGAACTGGAAATAGGTATGCCTTCAACATGAAAATGCGGGTACTTGGATAGATGGGTACTCCAATAAGTTCTATGACGAGCTTGTACTGTTTCAAAAGCCGCTGTCGCGATCACGTGCCGAACGGTGATGTACACATCATCGATAATAAGCTTTGAGCTTAGTAAAAAGAATTCATAATCCTGGAGAGAGATAAAATGTTGTAATTTTGTATTTCTGAATACTCTATATATTTTCTCGCAAATTAATCTGTTGCTTTCAATATATTGTAAAATCTATAAACGTATAAATTCTCGTGAAATGCATACATCCACATTCAATTTAAAGTAACAATAAAAGTTGCAATGTATATATGTCGATAAGCGCAAAGATAATCCCAAAAGTACAGAATAAAAGCAGAACTTTTAATTGCATAAAAGATTTTCTGTGATCCTAAGCGGATAATCGACTTCGTTTTGTGCAACGTGGATCCGTTTTAGGATTCAAAGAAACGACAGTATTAACACAATATCCTCTTTATTGGTAGATACGATATATGTTTACGGATTTTCGTAAATTTCAATTTGCAGTTCAATAGCGATTAATTATATTTAAATACGAATGGGCGGTGTTTTTTTAATTCTACTTTTATATAGATTTAAATACGTTTTTATTTTAAAAACACACTGACTTTTAAGAATTTAGCAAAATAACTTTTATTCGAAGTGCACACAAGACACAAATTTTAATAATAAAATGTGTTTTTATTCATTATAAAATTTCTTTATTTTTATTACAATCTTTATTTAAAATAATGAATTATTTGAAGAGAAGACACAAGGTACTCTGTAATTCAATTTTGTTATGAATTACAGAAATCCATACAGGTTAATATATTATATAAAAAATATTATTATGAAAAATAATATGTATTATTTTTTGGATTTTAATAGAAACCATTACACTGCGATGAATTAATTGCCTTTTTAACCTCAATAATACGATTATCGCAGTGCGATATTAAAGACGTCATTCAAGTTGAAGGATCACCAGCATTCATTGTTCTTTCGAGGAGGTCATTGGACAAATGCATAAATCAAATTAATGTCAATCTCTCAATATTTTAATGTTGATTCGTATCTATTAATTAATGTTCGTTAACCTCAATATTTATTAAATGATTCAAGAAAATTTTATAAACATTTTTAAAGTTTTTCTTTTAAACTTCTTTAAAATTTCAAGTGTGATAAATTAATTCAAAAATCAAATTGTATTCTGTTCTGAATTTTTTTCATGAATTATAATTAATATTATTATTGTATCTCTAATAACTAATTCTGAGTAAAGGGATGAAATAATTTGGAAAACAAAAATAAAACTTTTACAAGTAAAGGTTTATTTATATATTGTATTATATTTTTAAATATACTAATGCTAATATATTGATTAGTACATTGTGAAATGTATACAGAATTTTAATGCATCAATAAAGTTAGTAATACTTGAAATTTGCATTCTTTATTACAGAATGTAAAATTTTTATTTACATAGAACAGTGTGCTTTTGTGCTCTTGTGAATGCAACATCAAAGATCTTTGTTGTTGTTTAGAATTGTTGTAAACCCCTTTAATCGAAGTCCAACAGGTTATCACGAATAGAGAGTCTCAGCAATTACAAACCGATACTCGCAACTCCTGCACGTAATTGTGTCTGACACTTTATACACTCGCACTACTTACTACCAAAGTTTCAACGACACGAGTATTTAGTGCAATGTGTTGCTATCGCGTACAAACAAGTTGACATACAATCAGCAATACAGCAATCAAAATGGATAGTCATCAATAAGTACAGATGTTTTATTATTATTATTTGTTGACAATTCATCTATTTGAATTTTTTTTATTAAAAAATTAATATATTAAGAAATTGAGTAATTTTTTTACTTGCAATAATTGTATCTGAAAAAAAATTCATCAAAGAAATATTGGCAATTTCGAAAGATATTAGCTTTGTTTTTTTGTTTAAGTAAATTTCATAGAATTTTGATTGCTTTCCATTTTTCATTTCAATTAACTGTTGGTTGTCGAAATATTCGATATATCAATCAGGCGTTGCAATCAATTCAACTAAACAAACGCCCATTTTAATAACGCTGTTTTGACGAAAATGATTGAAATAAGATTGATAAATCTTTTGATAACTTAACGTGTCGACTGCATCAAATGCTGTTACATAAGTGTATTTTAACAACTATGAATTTGTGTAAAAAAAAAAATATATATATATATATGTGTATAAAATTAACTAATCAATTAAGCATCAGAAATTTAAAAAAAAGTTTCAATATATAAAAGATTTCTGTATGAGTTAATCTTTAATTTATTAGAATTTTACAAATTTATTAGTACCATTAGGCAGATACTTTTTACAAAAAATCTTAAAGGCTTAACTTTATTAACTTGCATGAGTATTCATTATATTCTGCCAATATACAAATATATCGAAGCTTTTAGTATTATTTATTGTCACCGCTTTATACCTATATCGATCGCTATTACAAGGCGTTCATTAAATATCAGGCTTTAGCAGCAAAATCATCTTCCTGATCTAATTCGGAACGGACTCTTTCTTCGTCGTATGCTTATCGAGCGCTCGTTACGGAGATAATGTGATATTAAAAACCGGGTCTTACGAGACACCCTGTACACGTTGAGTTTCCAATGCGCTCGTAACGTGGCTGATATTACGGAGCTTCGCGCAGCAAAACTAACGAGCTATCGCGGCAATTTGCCTACATTATTCAAAATGAAATTGCAAGATGTCGTGAAACCGCGAGAAGAATTTTATTTTTGCGGTTGATCATTTTGTTGTTTTTTGTTCATATCTCATTGAGATAAATTATTACGATAAAAACTATATATTATTTTGTGTTGCACCGAAATTAAATTTTACGTAAATTCATATTAATTATATATCTCCGCTTCTATAATATTCCATATTTTGAAGACGTTATGGATATCTCTAAGTTTATCTTGTCCACCCCACGTATTTCTTAAGAACAAACAAACAGTGACAAAGTATGACGTACCGCGCGGACCACAAGGTATAACGCAGCCCGGATGAAAAATTGTTCATCGTCATCATAAATCATAGGATGTCAAAGTTTAACTTGTTATGGAAACACAGGTACTCAGTATTTTTACGCCCCGTCAGTATTATTAAATATGGACGAAAAAGAACTATAAATGATGTCAGCATTAAAATGCGATAGAAGTATATTATGATTTTATCAATTGCACGGTATTTTTTTAATTCTGTCTACTATTGTAGCGTCCTTTGATGTTAATTAGAAGACATAGCCATAAATGAAATTAAAAAAAAAATAATTAAATAAATAAATGAAAGTTTACGTTTCTCATTTTTTTTTTATATATAAGACATCTCAGATATCTGATTCACGAGTCAAGAAATTGTTTGCTCACAGAAGTTTTTTTTTTTCAAAGAGGATTGGAATTAAATATGCTAGTACCAGGTTGCATTAACGAGCTTTGAGACGCTATTAACTTGATAAAAGGGCATCGTAATAAAATGGGAAAAGTTGTGGTCGTGATAAAGTTTCGAACTATCAAAGTTCTTCTCGAGAACTTTCTGGAAACGTGGATGATCTTACAAATTAGCACACTAACACGTACTATTTTTAACGTGTAAAAAAATCTTGGACTTTTAATTTTCATTTGTTTTGTATTTGTTTTAATTTAATATTTACATTTCGCACTTTGAACAACAAAGAAATTATTATATTTAGCTTCACATTAACACATATTAAAGTAAAAAGGAAAAAAGATCAACTTAGAAAAATTAATTCGAGAAAATTCTACGAAATCTCTACACATGTTTCTCAAGAATATTTTCTAAAGTGAATGTAATTTTTATAAACAGAAATAATAATTAATGATTAAATTAATAATTAATGCAATACATTTATAGAACAATATGATAAAATCTACTAGCAAGACATTTAGAAAAAATTTGGAAACATTTAAGATACTTATTAAAATAAGATACTTATTAAAATAAAAAAAAATCGGAGAATATAATATGATGTTACAAGAACTCTTGAACGTTGATTATATAATTTTTGAGTGGCGTATCACTTGAAACGGGCAATTTTAACGTTATCCCAAAAGTCGAGATTATCTCCAAAAAGCAGGAACATGATAGAAAGTTCTTTTAAGAGTTATAATTAAAGAGCTGAGTCTGTAACTCTCATTCGCAGAAATCAGCTGAATATTTGGAGAGGATTTCATATCCCGCTTATTTTAATTGCCGTGACATTTGCGCGGCATTATAAATTCAAATCGAATAATTATCTGTAGATTGATTATCGATTAACTACGATAGTTAAAAGCATTTCATCGCTAAGGGAATACTTGCCTCGTGATAAATGAATTATTTAAGAACGAAGTTGTATCTGCGCTATTTCACGAATAATGTAAAAACCGTAATTGAGATATCGAATTAAACACAGTTTAAAATAAATAGAAAAATGTAATTAATTATTAAAAAAATAAATTAAATTAATATCTCAGAAAATCATTGTAATAGCATTTATTCGATTTTATTTCGAATTTTCGAATTTATTTTATAAAAGAATCAACTTTTTTGCTTTTAAATAGCACAAGTGACAAAGTATATATATATATATATATATATCCAAACTGCGCACAAGTTATCCAATTTCCCAAGTTTTCTCCTTTGTCCTATTTAATGAAATTAATGAAAGGGCATAGTAAAAAAAAGCAAACAGAAGATAGAAAGGTTGAAAAGGACACCCTTTATATTTCTGCTACCGGACTCACATTAACGCACCCCTGTTAACATTGCGGCTTACGGAACCCCATCTAGCAGCATTCGTTCCAGCATGCGAATTTGTACTGTGATATATTATAACGTCTAATAGAATAACGAAAGATACGTATCGAATAGAAGCATTTGACGAAATAAAGTAGGGTCAACTTTCATTTCTACGACTCGTTACAATTGTGGAACGATTATTGCACGTGCGTATCCACCGGAATCCCCCGTAAAAGATTTTAATTAATTTTCGCGCAATTTAATACGCCGTTGTATGAACATAATGCGACGCAGCATAATAACGTGGTATGCGAGGTAATGCAGAACTTGACAGTGTCAATTAATTGCCAGCGTGATGGCGTAATAACGCAGTAAAGGTTCTTTTCTCTGTAACATGCAGCAGACAATTAATTTAATTTGTAAATATTTCATTGGATCTTCTCTTTCATGTCTGCAAAATGCAAAATAAAATGAAAATATCAACGAATTGATATACATTTACTGTAGCATTATGCGTACACTGCGTGTGACTTTGACATGAAATGCATCAGAGTATTTTATTAAAGCGTACGTCAAAATTCAAAACAAAATGTTTAAAATCAGATTATTGATTGAATAATTGTTATTTGTATTTTGATTGTGCGAGTTGAAACTTAAAGATAAATAATTAATAACTCGGAGAAACCGATATAAGTCATACATTTAACAGATGAGGACAGTTTGACGCGATCTCTTGCGGATAATGCGGCCTCTGCGGTGCGTCGCTTGCGTTGCAGCAGCAAAATTCCGACGTGGCGTTATTACTTTCGGGTACGCAGGGTAATATAGCGCCGTGACTGCGCGCGAAATGGGAGTCCCATGTCAAAGTTTGTTTGAGTTGGAATCTCGTGAAATTTCGTGGACCAAAATTAACGGATCCTGGCGGTATCATTTCGTGAAGGGCTAGTTTACAATTTCGCCGACGGAAACTTCCTCGTTGCGCTTTTCGTCGCGCTATCAACACGATAAATTCGTTATTATATTAAATCTTTTAATATATGTAATATGCTGCAGTTAAACTTTTCTTCACGTGAACCCTCTTAACATATATTCACAATATTATAACAAGTTGTCTCGCACGAATTAATAAAAAAAGTGTTCTTTTATTTTTATATACAAAATATAATATTTTTTCACACGTTTTACAAAAAAAATTGTGACAATCCAAAATATAGCTTATAAAAAATTGAAATAATATAAAATATCGTTTAAATATTATGATTTTATATACACAGTTGTTACTTTAATCTCAAATTAAAAAAGATGCCAATCAATAAAAAAAGGTGCCAAGTGTATGTGTACTTCCTATAAACTCATAAAAAATTACATAAACTAATAAAAATTGATATATAAATAATATAATTCAAATGATAATATTGTTAATTTTTTATTATAAATTACCGCTCCGTAGTATGTATGCATGTATTAAAAAAAAATGAAATAAAATCTTTAAATTGCGCCAATTGCAAAAAGAATATATATTTTCTTACAACATATAATATATACTATTGTACTTTGTAAATTTTGAAAAAAACATATATTTTATTGCAACATATAACATTATATTAAAAAATTAACAATATTATCACTTAAATTATATTATTTATATAATGATTTTTTTTTTAGTTTATGTACAATTTTTTATGAGTTTATAAGAGGTATATGCATATACTTGGCCTTTTTTTACCTTTTTTTAAAAAAATAACTTTGTTGAGATATCATGCATTTGTAGTGTAAACATCTTATATGATTAATAATATATTTCTTCATACGTGTACATGTTTACTGTATCAATATATCAAAGTCGTCGTCGTCGTCGTCGTCGTCATCGTCGTCGTCGTCGTCGTCGTCGTTGTCGTCGTCGTTGTCATCGTCGTCGTCGTCGTCGTCGTCGTCGTTATCGTTGTTGTCATCGTCGTCATCGTCGTTGACATCGTTGACATCCAACGATGTTATATCGTCATCCTGGTCCATCCTCTTTCTCTCGCTCTCTCGCTCTCACCTTCTCTTCCTATTTGTCTCATGTACATAAATTACACTCGTGTACGCATTAAGATTCACTTTCGTTGCTAATTTTACTTTACTTTAATTGTATATTCAAATTAAAATTCTAAGAAGACATTGTGAACCTTAATGGACAAAACGCTTTATATATGCGCGCGCGCGCGCGCGTGTGTGTGTGTGTGTGTGTGTGTGTGTGTGTGTGTGTGTGTGTGTGTGTCATGTACGACTAAAAAATTTGAAAAGCTGAAATGGTTCTTTTTTGGGAAATCTCCAGATCTCGGTACCGACTGCACCAAATTTATTCGTGCATTTGACTGGTGCAATCAAAAATATAAAAAGGAGATGACTTTTTGAAGCGATGATATATCTTATATATACCGTGTCTCTTAATAATTTTGACATTTCGGATTTAGCATCACGATATCTCCGTTCGTAGGACACGCAGAGATAAAATAAATGCTTATTTTATAATTCGGACCCAAGGTATCCATTGAGCTCATATTCAGAACTCGATCGGTCCAGCCTTTATTAAAAAACCGATAATTTCGGACGCTCTCAATTCACTGACTCGTGTAAAAGACACACGTGGCTGTCTCGCGCTGCGCACCCACTTGGCGCGAGCCACTACCGTGTCTCTTAATTAATTTAAAATTAAAAGATTATTTGTTTTGATTACAATTGAATTTCTCTGATTTTTAATGTTTATATGGTTTACAATTACTTTTAACTTTAATAAAACCAATTTTATGTGTAGAAATTTTGTGGCTATTGAATACCGAATAGATCGTTCTATTTAACAAATAAACTAACAATCTAATTATTTCGGTTCGATTATATCAACTAACCAGATCCGCATCGACAATTCACATGTGGCGTTTTCAATTTGTTCGTTTGATACGATTATCACCTACGTTTGTTGCAAATTAAAGGTTTCACTCTAAAGTTTTATTTCAAAATATATGTTATGTACACAGATTGGATAGATACTCTACCGCTCAAAAGTTTGCTTAAAGCACTGGTACAGTTTTTAAATAAAAACACCAACGAAAGGAAATATAATGTGCCTAGCAATTTCGTGTTAGTCAAAATTATACATTAAATATATGTTGAGAAATTTAAAACAAAGAAATTTGTTTTATAATGAAAAGAAATTGTTTGCATTTATTTGTATTTGAAGGATATATATAGAATATTATCAATTTTTATTTAATTACAAGTCATTAAAGACATTGAAAATTGATACAATGTTAAGACGTCAGAAACATCACATGCAAATAATTA
>Ga0157364_1005613_pt1 | contig 12805 bp, 7 predicted proteins | sample AttsexASBM2_FD_111476 | JGI IMG/M metagenome (GOLD analysis project Ga0157364, IMG submission 111476) | Fungus gardens microbial communities from leaf cutter ant in Ribeirão Preto, State of São Paulo, Brazil - Atta sexdens ASBM2 | ecosystem: Host-associated > Fungi > Mycelium > Unclassified ... | reverse complement strand
TATATATTTATATATATATATATATATATATATATTATATATATATATATATTTTATATATACATATATATATATATATATATATATATATATATATATATATATATGTATATATATAATTGTATTTATTTCAGTAAAAATATTTCAACTAATCAGTCCGTTCTAAAAATATATATGAAATCCGCTACATTCATAGAAATGGATACAATTCCGATTGCTGATGAATTATATTTGCTAGGTAAGCGATCGTTTCTAACTAGAAAACACCAACTAAAAGTAGCATAACATTAATGTTATAATTTCACTCAACAATATATAAATGTAATAAAATACCTAAACTAAATAAAGCCCACCTAATTTATTTGTTTTTTTATTTTTTGGGTATTAAAATAAACTAGGTAAAAATAAAATCGTTATTTTACTCATTTACAAAAATAAAATATGTGTTCTATAAAATATCTGTAAATAAATAGAAAAAATGTTTAATTCTGACATTAGACCTTATTATATATATATATGAATATAATGTTTGTTGTTGCTGATTCTAATTCTCTAGCTTTTTATCTATTTCTTGTGGCACGTTTTTTTTTAAGTATATCTCTAGGCGTAAAGAGCATTTTTAAATAATTGGAAACTTGGACGTTATTTAATATTGGATTTTATTCGACTTAAGTACCTTATAACACATATTTTAACAGTTACATTGTTCAGTGTGAAGTTATAATATTAATGTTATGTTACTTTTACTTAGTATTTATTGGATGCTTGCAATCTGTTTTAATGTCTTAATGAAAAAAAGAAAAAACTTTTCAGCATCGCTGGGCGGCATATTTAGTCTTTTCTTGGGATGCAGCTTCATAAGTGTCTTGGAGATTTTTTACTTCATCGTGTTATTTCTTCGTTCTAAATTCAAGTCAAAATAATTGTCAGAAGTTTCATGATGTATTAAATAACTTAATTAAGTTTATAAATTATGCACCATAATTAGAGAAATTCGATCGCATTTTCATCGGAAGGGTGAATAAGAATTGAACATGATTGATATTCTACAGCAGCATACATCTTTTGAAACACTGGATGTGCGGACGCCGCATCGAGCAACTACGAATCTGGAGCGATTAGATCTATTTCGAGCGGTTACTGGAGCGCTGCCGTAACATTTAAGTTCCACGCCCGTGAAAATACATACTACTTTACTACGACGAATGTGATACCGTGCGGCGCGGGTGATTCTTCGGAATTAAATTATATAATAAATGATTTACATAAGTTGCAAATAATGAAAGTCTTTTTTTTAAAATATCGTTTAATCAATTATGTAACGTGACACGTCAATTTTCGTACTTATCTCATTTAATTTGTACATTTCGTTATTCGCACCTGTTTGCATCTGTCTATTAATGTTGACAAAAATAAAAGGAACATTTGAAATAGCAACGTGCAAATATAATGGGATACATTCCGATACGGTCAAATACACATATTTATCAAAATGAAATAAACATGCAACGACGTGCGATCTATTAAAGACTTTGTACTTGACTTGGCGATTGTACGAAATGTATAAATTCAAATAAAAAGGTGAGAATAGTGGATACTTCAGACATACGAAAAAAGTGGATTTATATTGTAAAAATCAGTATTTGAAAAGTGTTCAAATACAATAAGCGAGTAATTTGATATGACTTGAGCATATGGTCTTGGGAGCTTCTGCCTTACGTAATATTTGAAAGCTTTTTGCTAACACAGCCCTAATTGCAGTTCAGCATTGAAATGTGTACTAATTATGTCGTCTATTTTTGCGTACGCTGTCGAAAATACCGATTTAGTTCTACGCGGACATACGGTCAAACTTCGAGAGCTGGAAGCGCCGACTATTTTTGGAGAAACGCCCACATATTGCGGGGCAGCATCGTTCACATTTCTACAAAGTTCTCTCTATTTGCATCTCCTAAGGAAATCCATATTTTTCATAATTGTCTCTTTTTTTTAATCGTAATCCGTTTTATGCATCCTGCATAGTGACATAATATGACAATTTATTTCCGGTACGATGGTAAATAATAGTAAAATAAACTTTAGTCTGCATTTCAAACGAAAAGATTTATTTTATCGTTTGTAGTGTTGTGTTTTTCATATATACTACGAACATATTTTTAAAGAAACTTTTTTATAATACATTTTTAATATTGTAGTTAAAGATAAATGAGATGCATTCGAATTATAAACGAACGCGCATAAAACAAATTGATATATTTTATTTCGGTGACTTTAAATGAACACAACTCAATAATGATGCGAATTATAGCTGTAGATATGCTAGTAACATAATATTATAAAAAAAATATTATTTTTAATTTAGACAATGTATTTGTAGCTAATTATCTGAGAAAATATAATTAATGTAATATCGATAGCCGATTTTCATGACAAAGTAAGAAATTAAAGTAAGACAGGAGACAAACTTTTAAAATTGTTTCTATTACCCGATAAATATATTTTTAAATCATGCGCGTCGCAGAAATCGGTCATTAAACAGTCAAAAATGATTTGTGGAGAACATGTCTTCAGGCGCCTAAATTGTAGAAAATATAATAAGTGAGAATTGGCGAATTCTGAACGAGGTGACGATCTTGGATCCTTTGAATGCATCCGCCTTGCTTTCTTTGTTGTTCAGCCCTAAAAATACAATATTCTACATTTAAAATATTATTAAATTTGAACAATTTAAGTTCACATTATTGTGATCACTTATTAAATAATTTATTATTAATAAAACAACTTTAAAAATAATACCACATCATAAAATACTAAGGTAGATAGGATTAAAATGAATCAAGATGGATAATGAAATTCCGCTTACTATTCGGAGATTTCAATGACCAACTTAACACAAACCCTTCTTAATCTCATAGTCTTATTCTGTAACTTCATTTAGCTACGAATAAAAGCTACGAATATATTTAGATAATTCTAAATAAAAAAATATAAAGTTTTCATTTTATGCAATTTTACCAATAATATTGAAATTAAAGTAAAAAGCTGGGAAAGCATTCGGGACACATATTTTTCAAATTAAGAATGCATTCATTGGTATACGTAACTCACCATGATGAGGAATGTCTGTTGTGCTTAAAAAAACAATCCCGAGTATAATACCCAAAGCGAGATTAATAGAAAAATAAGGATGAAATACGTCATCAGAAGGTTCTTTGTCTCGTGGCCTGCTGGTGGCATTTTTTGACCGATACGGACAGATCTGTATTATGATATATATATATATGTATATATATATATATATATTAAGTCTATTATTCACTTACAGATATCCGATAAAATTTGTCTTTATTCCTCATAGATAAAGAATTCGATCAATCATTTTTTTTTTAAATTTACATGAACGTATGTATAGCAATGACAACATAACTAATTCTTACTTTCTTTCCACATCGCACCGGTTTAAGATTTATAATTAAATGTATAATATTGTAATATTTTTATGAAATTCGCTTTGATCAATCTTCATTTAAAGATCTGCGATACTCACGAATGCTTGGATTATCACGAACTAATTGCGAATTATTGCCGTTATAACGTCAGTAATTTATTTTTGTAAACGTTATTATTGTAAACGTTATTACATGAAAACACTTTATAAGTTTTTTATTTTCAAGATCACTTAGATCCAGGAATGCGTTCTTCGCCGCTCTACGTGCGATCGTAGACTGGATCAGGCAATGCAGGATTTGCGCGCTCGGATCTTGTGATCCCGAAATTCCTCCAGGAACCGCATCACCACCCCCACCTATTATACTTGCGTGTACCGTTTCGCACCTTCCCACCTTCTGCTCCAGGATTGGTAGAAGACAAGATCCCACCATCACCTAATGTTGCTTGAAGAGCAACGAGTTTCGTTACCTCGAGTTATATTAAGGCATTGTGAATGTTAGGCGTAACTTCTTGACAAAAACGCCATCAGATCGATTCCAGATAATCACCGACACACTGTAAGTATTGGCAGGTTCAAGATCGTTATGAAATTAATAAACTCATGCGCTTATTAAGCGCGATTGGGAATTGCAAGAGAGGCATTGTATTATTCTGAAAACTCATTCAAGTGACTGCCAGAATTGTTGCGCGCGATTAAGATTTCACTCCTTAGTCAATCCGTGCCAATATAGAAGGCCGTCCATCATTTTCGGGCTCTCATCTAAATTTAACTCATTTAACCAAACATCAATTTTGATGAACAATGTATGGACACCTCCGAACTCTAGCTCAGCCATTATGTAATGCATTTATCTTGAACAACCAATTATCGAAAATACGTATCCAGCATTATTATTCCTCTAATTTATGAATTAGACTCTTAATAAAAATCAGAAATATTCAATAACAAATTTAGACGTAAGTCTAAATGGATCATATCAGCATCCAAAGATTTAAAACAATTTTTTAGATCCACTAAGTCGATTTGTAATTGTAATAGTAATTAATTAAATTTAATTAATTAATAATTATAATAATTAATAGATTATTAATTGATTAATATTTATTAAGTAATAATTAATTCCATGATAATTTATTTATAATCAGTTAATTATTAATCATGAAAGTCTTAACACAATTTTATTTTTGGATACATAATATACATAATGTTCGCACAATATACAATATAATCTATGAAGAAGAGTTAATGTGATTAATAACTACATAATTGTTATCTCTCTGGAATCTTTTCTACACTGTACAATGAAGATACAATAATATTTACATAGGCACGCAAATATGGCTGCTTGTAAGCAATAATTTTGAACACGATATGACACAACTCACGTTACGAAAATAGAAAAGTGAAACTTTTATTACGGATTAACTCACGACACGGTGCGCATATAAATAGAGATTATCTTAAGATAATATTTCGTTCTATAAATTGCGTACCAATAAAAGTTTCGACGTACATTCGTATGACTTTTACGAAACTAAACTTGAAAAAAGTTGACAGTGATTTTTTCTTGGCACAAAAGAAGTTCTTTTATTTTCGCTTCACTATCCTTAAATTCTTGGCAAGAGGCACCGTTATACGTTTAAAACGCCATAATAATAACTTCAAATAAATAGTCTGTGGTATATCTATGAATATATGAATGTGTATATATGAATATATTTTGATCATAAAATATAATGATTAATAATGTATAATCTTATACAGCGCAGGAACTTGCAGCACATTGCTGCAACATTTGCAATGTTAATGCAATGTTGCAATTTTACTACAATATTACTGAAAAAAATCGGTGCTATATTGTAATAAATATACAACAATAATTTAAAATAATTTGATACGTGTGTAATTTTTCATATAATTTTTCATGTAAAAAAAAATGTTGCGAGATATGTACAATTCATATTTCGCAATTTATAAAACGATTCATATTTTATTCGCGTATTTTACATTTGTATATTTACTATATTTCTCTAATCTCTCTCTCTCTCTCTCTCTCTCTCTCTCTCTCTCTCTCTCTGCGCACGCGCGTGTGCTACAATCTGTTGCAATCTTATAATTTTTTTTTATTTCTCGTTAATAAGTCGAGCAATTATTTAATAAAGAAATCACCTTTAACTGTTGAAATGAATATCATATAATATACATATTTTTTTATATAAATAAGAAATTGAGTTTTATATAGATAAAAAATATTCTATGCATTTATATATGAGGTAGTACGAGATTTAATTTAAACAAAATAAAAACAAATACCTCAAATATCCGTTTTATCGTTTTGTCATATTTTACACATATTTTAGTGATAGTTTAAACTAATGGCACATAAAAAAATGTAAACAGTAAGATGTAAACAGTAAACAAATCAACATTTTTTTATATGTTACTGTTGACGTCTTACTACCTTACGTTTTTTTATATGCCACTTTACTCATATTACGTATGTACATCTGCTTCTGTTAATATTAATAAGCACTATTAAGGCCTAATTGCACCGACGTTACTTTGATTTTAAGCGAGGCTTTTTTTATGTCTCTATGTCTTTTTAAAATGAGATAGATAAAGTTTTAAATCTCGCTTAAGAGATTTCAAAGTGAAGTTGGTGCAACCGGGCCTAAGCCAAAGAAAATCCCAACACGTCTTCCAACGAGTAGTCAAACAACCTTAAATCTAATTTATATAGATCTGCTAACTTGCGAAGCTGTTTGTAGCTCAAAGTAGAGTAGTATCTGTCCAATTTTCTCGATGTCGGCTCACTGCTTGCTGATTTACCTGGAAAACTGTAATCATATAAATTTATTAACAGTTTTGACATATTAACATTTTTATAATATGATGCTTAGTAGCATCAAATTATTAAAATTGCTTGTCAATTTAATTCACGATTGCTAGAGTAGTTTTTAATTGAGTTTATAGAAAAAACAATTCGGCGCGCAGTTCGAAAAAAACTACAATATAATATATATGCAAATACATATATAGTATATAATAAAAATTCAAGATTGAATTATTTAAAGCAATGAAGAGCCAGCTTCGATTGTAATAGGCATTTTAAATTTCTAGTATTGATTGTGTTTCTCACATATGTGGTTTAAAATAAAGATTCTTAATATTGTAATCATATGTAATAAAATGTTTCGCTAATCTAAATGTTCAATATTATTTATTTTGTTGTTATGAGCTGTCATCTACGTACTTTACGGATGTGACACCTATCCGTTCGAGAATTTCTGTGGCATCCTCGACCAAACTCTCGTACTTGCTTACGAGATTGTAATTAACTATGCATGGTTGGCATAGATCATATATCGGTCTCCAATGTTCATTCCGAGTTCCATTCTCGGCGTCGTCGGTAACGAAATCAACGAACTCGCGAAACGTCACATCGTCACCATTCCTTAAAGATTCCTCGGTCGCGTTTGACCTGTACTTCTGCAAAAATGTCATGCAGTTAAATCGCTACTTGTAACTTGATGTTTTCGATATTGCTTCATCTCTGTTTGTACGGAACTTGCCATTAACGGTTAATATAATAAAAGTGGGACAACCTGCACATGGAATTAATCATAATCATATTCCAAGTGCGCAATTATACGGTATTTCTAAATTTGATTCAATTACTGTATAAATAAATCTAACATCTTACTTACAATGCTTGAACAAACAAATATTTTCTTTTAGGTTTCGCGATATATAACTCGATTAAAATAATTCGATAGGTAGAGGAAAAAAGAACCTTGGGCAAAATAAACTACAAAAACAGTATTAAATTATGTGTCACTTTAGTATTATTATATGATGAATAATATAAGTGATACAAAAGTTTTTTTTATGTTTAAAAAAGCTTGTTTTTACCTTGATGATTTTTTTACCGAAGCGAGTCTGGAAATACCTCGCACTTTTCTCATGTTTGGTCTCTAATTTATTTCGATAGGCTGATAAAAGCCTTTCCAGAGGATGTCGCACAACAATTAACTTGTCGTACGTAGCCAATTTCTTCTCTATCTCGGGCAGAGTGTAATTGTTCAATCGTTGAAAAGTACCGGGGGAATGAGCTTGATCAGCCGGTATTTCTAAAGGATCGTTACCAGACCATTTTCCGGTCGCAATCATTAGTACACGCTTCCAATTTGTGCAAGCCACCTGAAAGATGAAATCGCTTCGTCTTAGAACGCGCAACGTGATGCGTTTCAATACTTTTTATAAATTATGACATTAACATTGTTCGATAATCTCAATAAAAAGACGATAAATTCTGATACCTTTGGTACATAGCAATAGAGCAATTCATGCAAATCGTCCACAAGGATATTTCGAAACAATTCGGGATTTAACGCGGTGATATCGACTTCGCTACTTTCAAGCTCGCAATTATATTGCAGCCTTTCTTGTCTCTCGACCAAGGCCGATCTGGCCAACGCGTTTGGTCCTGTCCAAGAATAAATGTATTTGTTCTGCTCGAACAATTTTTTGTCTTCGTCATTTGAATGTACTTGCGTGACTTTCGTGTTTGCGTTTGCGATCGTTTTCCATATAACAATGAATAAAATTATCCTCCACTCTCGACATCCTGTCATCGTTTTCCTTTACTCACCGCGAGCATTGGACTCTCTTGTAGAATTTCGTACAGATTGTAAAACTCTGAATCTGTAAAAAAAAAAAAGAAGAACAGTCCATTTCATGTCCGTTGAAATTATCCATTCCAATGGAACGCTATTACGAAACCGATAGTCCTGTATACTAAACGTTATGCTTTCTCGTACTACTTTCAATTAAACAGACATATCTATCATATGCGACAAGAAATGAATTATGATTATTAATTTATTTTAAAATATTCTTACGTGAGATATAATATCAAGGACTTTGCTCTATAATAAGGCGGTAGTATACGGCAAATCAAAATGTTACGTAAGAGTTAAAAAAATTTACCATAATACCAACATAATTGTTACCAATATTACTTGTATGTGTATAATGATAAAAAAAATTAATTATTTATCGTCATTTGTTTAAAAAAAACTGTAAAAGAATTCAATTAGAAATATCCTTAGTTTCTTATAAAATTATAGATGGAAATGACGCATAAAAATAATATAGATTGTGTGCAGCAAGCAGCGTTTTCAATGTAAACATAAAAACATAATGTATTTAAAATAAGATATCAGAAAATCGACTATTTTTGATAACAGTCTTTTCAAGCCGGTTTTAAGTCAGTTTTCATAAGGTTAAAACGATTATATCACAAAATAGAATAATTATTATTACATATATATCCGAGCAAAATCGAACAACTTTTTCAGTTTTTAAATTTTAATTATTTATATAATTATAAAATTGCATACATATTGAAAAATTTTATACAAAATATTGATTTTCCTTTTTTTACAATCTTTTATATCTATATATTTATTATTTACTCGCCGCATTTTCTATTCTTTGATACAGATAATAGGAGAGTGGACCGCAACATAACTTTCTAGGCCAATGTTACGGTCGTGGCGCAAGTGCAATCATATCACAATGCAGACAATGTCTCCTCTTTGTGGTACGCACAAACATATTTATAAAAGTTATATTATATTAAAAATGCATAATTTATTTTCAAAATAGCTATTGATCATTTTTATCTCTTTCAAATATAATCTATAATTATAATAGAATCTATAATTGTTTTTTACAAATATTTCGATTAAGAAAATAAATAGACACACTAAGAGATAAAAATGAACCATAATTTATATTCATTTTTGGGATAATTATATATTTATAGTTGCTTTAATCATGCAAATATAATCAATTGTATTATTAATAATAGACACATACACATTATTTGAAAATCTTTAGTTTTTTCTTAACATATTTTTTAGTTATTATTACCTCATAAAATAGTAAGTGAATTTAAAAAAATATATGTTCACTATAATTAAATACAATTGCATTTACTGAATAGAAATGTTTATTTTATTTATATTTTAATATTTTATTATAGTCATACTTGAAATTATCACAATTTATAATATAATTTTTTCATGTTTGAATGAATTATCATGTATGGTTATTGTTACATTATAATTTAAATTATAATTACATAAATAAATTACATATATAATTACATATACATAAATTATTAATATAATATAAAAATTTATAATTTATAAAATTTAAAAAATGAATAGATTTTTAATAAAAATTAACAATTTTTATTAAAAATTTTCCTCAAGTCGCGAAATTATTATCGATAATAAGTTAATATTGGATAAAACATCTGATGGGCTTCATACTTTAAAGTGCAATCATAATCGCGAAAATAGCAAAGTAACATTGAGTTATAGTTATTGAGTATAGTCATGTTAAATATCATTGCTACGGGACATAGCAAATGCAACCAAACGAAATCTGAGGAAATAGGAATGTAATCATGATCTATAATAGATATCTCGAAAAAGTATATATCAAATAAATGCAGGAAATCGTGCATATATCACATTCGCAGGAAATCGTGTATATATCACGCAGCATATATATCGGAATTGAATCAAGGAACACAGAATAATCAGCAAAACGAGTTAAGGCATTATGAAAAAATGCAAAATCCAACATCCTACAGTGTTCCATTGTAGATTGTTCTAATTAAAAAATATTCTAACGAATAGTTATTTTAAAATTTTATGCATTGCATATCGCATTATACAACAAGAATTTTTATTAAAATCATAATGGTATGCTGCACATTAATGATATATTTAATCCAAAGCAATTACGCAAAGCCATATTAGATTTATAATTCCTAATAAAGATTCAAATTGTTGCAGTGAGAAGACTACTATATCATTCTCTCCTTATTGTTAATTAGACATAAAATAAAGATAAAATGACGTACTCTCCAAACTCATCTTTAGTCAACGATTAGTCGTTTTCACGATGACACATAAGTTTCCTCAATAATAAAGTTAGTTCGTTATCATGAGGTTACTTTGCATGAGCAATGATTAATTGCGAACAATTCGCAGTAACTCCTTATTTTCGCATTTATAATTAACGCGTATTATTTTTTATCACATTATACATATTATAAAGAGTATTTTTATAATACGCTTATATAAATATGAATATAAATACAATATAGATACAAAAGACCAGATATTCAGTGACCAGTCCTTCAAACTTACACTTCGTGAACTAGCAGATGACCAGACAGGTAAGGCGTATTCAGAATCGGTATAATTCTTTCGAAGCAAATTCTTCGGAGTCAAGCACACGGTCAAGCGCACCGACCTTCTCCAGAAAGTTCATAAAGATTTTAAACTTTCAAGGGCGAGTTATTAGATCCTCTGATGAATCGGCCAATCCACTCGTCCCAAAAAATCTCTTCGAGTCATGGAATTCTCACAAAAGAATCTTCACTTCCGTTTCACTTTTTTTAAAACCTTGTACAGAAAGTACAATAAACTGACTGTCTGCTCGACAACGCGAAACTCATCGACGGATGCCGCGCACCGTAAGGAGAACACGAGTGATCAAGCAGCCGATCAACGTAAGCAGTCGGCGATCGCCGACTTAGGCTCAAGAACGAAATGATGTGTCGGTGTGTGAAGTGAAAGAGACGCTGCGCGCGCCTCTGCTCTTTCGTTCTCATTCTCTTTTCGCCCCGAATCGGTCCATCCTCCTCCGACCCGAGCTCACGGACTTCCCCACTTTCAGTTTAAATCCATTCGTATACGTATATTCGTAGAAACCAAAGGCCACGTGATGTAAAATCTAATCATTACACGGTGTATAATTGATGAGTTTGCGCGAGTGGCGAATCGTCTGCCGCCTTAAAAAATCACGAAATATCTACACACACACACACACACACATATATATATATATATATTTTTTTTTTTCATGGTTTCCAAGACGGCAGACGATTCGCCATTCGCGTGAATATATATGTAATATATATATTGCCGATGACCAATTTCGATTATAACGGATCAACGCCTCGAAATTCATTCGAGTGGGACGATAAATTGACATCCTTTTCTCTCATGTTTGTATAATCGAATCGAATATTCCATCATCTTATTTGTTTACTCACATCTTATTCATTTTCTTGGTCGACTGTTCCATCTCATTACATAGTTTACATATCTTACTTTCACTCTTATGTCATATACAAGATTTTCTTAAAATGATTTTCTTCTGTATGCCAAAATGATCATATGCGATATGATGCAATTTTTGTTACGTAACTTTGCCATTGCAACAGCAGCATTGAATTACCTATTCTATGATAAAGACATCGAAAATTATTATATATTGTTGTTTAAAAACTAGATTACTGATAATTCTCTTTACAACAGAAAATCTTTTTTAATTCAAATTTTGAATTAAAATCTTTTTTAATTCAAAATCGATTTTGTTTTTAAAACATATCAAAAAATTATTAATCTTTTTATTAAGTTATTGAAAAAAATAAACTTTTTAAATTTTACAAAATTATGTTTTTTAATTAATCTCAGCTGGAGTTCATTAGAATTTAATTTAAAATATAATTATTTGTTTACATAATAATAAATTAATCATTTCCTTAACATTTTTATTAAATAGAAATTAAATCTATAAATATAAAAAAAAATATCTACTGATGAAATGACTTCTTATTTCGGCACATTAAAATCTGTGAATACTACACTTATTTATTATAAACTACATACATTTTATAAAATCAATACACTTTATTGAATGAAAAATTTCACCGGAAATCAGTAAGTTGACATCAGCGATTACAATTGGATATATAGGCATTGTGAAAGTGGTTCATCTCATTGAATCTGTAATTTTGCTAAACAGACTACTATCAATGTGCTACTTATCTCAATTTCTCTCTCTTCACATTGTAGTGTGCTATTTCATTTATGTGTTTTTGTGCAATAAATACGCAAATTCTCAGATCTTTCTATAACCATCAAGAGACAAAAAATTTATTGTACGACAAAAACGCATGAATGAAATAGTATATGAGATACGTAGAAGATAATAAGTCAATTATGATATTAACATAAAAGTTGTTTCAGAAAGAGTTTTCGATTTATGTTCACTAAAGCTTTTTTACTCATTCATTGTGGTGTGTATTATCTACTATATAAATGTTGAATATGTTTTTTTAATATCTTGTATATAAGATATTATTAGGTGTACAAAAAAGTTCTGAGCTTTTTTTGTAAAATTCAATCTTTATTCAAAAACAAACGAAAAAATATGGCTTGCTGCGTAACGCCAAGCTGTTCTGCAAGCTCCTTTTCAATTTGC
>Ga0157364_1005612_pt1 | contig 12806 bp, 6 predicted proteins | sample AttsexASBM2_FD_111476 | JGI IMG/M metagenome (GOLD analysis project Ga0157364, IMG submission 111476) | Fungus gardens microbial communities from leaf cutter ant in Ribeirão Preto, State of São Paulo, Brazil - Atta sexdens ASBM2 | ecosystem: Host-associated > Fungi > Mycelium > Unclassified ... | reverse complement strand
TATTTTTTACTCTAATAAATTTTTTATACCAAATATTACAATTACTGGAAGTAGTTCTATGTTACGTTATATGTTGTCATACTACTACAGTAGTAACACTACTATTAGTGTCATTGACACTATTGCATATCAGTAGTAATACTACTGTAGCAGCAGTGACACTAGTAGTATTTTTATACTTCCAAATGATATTGGAAACTTATATGATAGATCAACATTTAAACTTCATTAATTTAAAAATTGAGATCGTTTCGATATTGATTCGAGCTAGAATTAGTCTAGTTAAACTTTGAGAGTCGATGATATTTTTCCTTGTTTTCATGTTTATTTATGGTAAGGGACAGTTAATAGGTTGTTCAGCATTTACGGTAAGAGGCATTATTCCCTAAAATTCCTCAATATAAAAATGACGTATATATTAAGATTATATTAAATACACTACGAAGTACAAATAAGAATAATATTATTCAGCAGAAGTAGAACAATAAAATAAGATGCAAAGAATTACTAGAAGAAAAGATAAGACTTTATCGAGTTGTAAAAAATGTTCTGATTCGTATAAAAAAATTTCACAATTTTCTAAAAAGTTATAAAATTATTTATAAATTTTGAAAAATTTTGAGAAAGCTTTTATGATTAAAGTTATTATATATTGCAATTGTCGAAATGAAATCGAAAAAAATTGTTGATTCGTCCTTTAAATAAAAATATTCAAAATATGAGATTAGGTATCACATATTAAATATAAAATATTAAAAATATTAAAAATATCAAACTCTTATTGCACTCTCTATATAATTTTAATATCTAATTTTTTATCATTTGAAAATGTTAAAATTTCGATGCAAGTTTCGAATCGACAACTTTTCGATCGTAACGACATCGAAACGATGTCTTTTCGAGAAAATATTTCTAATTGGGTAAAGTGCATAACAAGGAAATATTAAGAACAAAGAAGCAGAACTTTGGAATGGTTAGGTTGTGATCGAAAAATGGCAAAATCGCAAAATTAGATTAGATTATAGCTACATTATATATTGGTTTATGTTCATTGAATGTTATGTTCAATCTTTATTTCCACTTACAAAATTTAATATTTTTTCTTGTCTTTAATATTCCTTAAATTATATGCGCTTTGTATTTCTTTTAAAAAATGTGAAAAAAAGATTTGACTTGGATCATGACAAATTAACAAAATAGCACATTACACTTATTTGACAATACATATCTGCGCATCAAGAAGGCTTTTCTCTATATATATCCTAAGTAGCAAGATCATCTATTTAACATAATTAATTGGTCATTCTTAACGAATTTGACGTCCCATCATTGTAAATATGGATTTGTCACAGCTACATAACGTCATATTAATCAACATAAAAAATATTATCATTATATTCAGTCATTATAAATGTTTGTGGAACTTAATGACGCGAATCAAAATTATAAATAACGCAGTTATGCGTATTTCTTAATGCGTTTCTTAATGCTTTCGCAATAAAGATTTGCACATTACATGTTCAATAAATAATATGCTTAAAATCAGCCTCGATATGCCTGAGCCGTAATATACAGTAGCGCAATTCTATTCATTATGTGAAGCTAAAATCGTAGCGTGCATGCGCAAGTTGAGACTTTACATACAGTATCTGAACTTTTCTCTCACTTATTCTTTGTGTTTTCGGTCTTTCTCTTAACCGTTGAAGTATTTGTGTAGCAATTAGCGGTAACGGCAGTATTAAGTTCGTATGTTTTTATGTCGTGCAAATTGTTTTAGATATTGATAGTGAAGTAAAAAAAAGTAAAGTGAAGTGGATTATTGTAAAATAAAATGAAGTGTAATGAAGTGAAATAAAGTGAAATGAAAAGTTCAAATGTGTTCAAATGAAAAGAATAAAGAAAGTGACAATTATCCTTAAAGAGAATTGTAGATCTGTATACATATATATTATATAAATTTTCAATTCTCTTGCAGAAAACACTTTGATTTTAGCTCTGTTTCATAAAAAGAAAATAAAGCATATCAAGAAAATGAGTGGAAAAAAATTAAATATTGTTCAATAAATGGATGTCCTGGAAATCTTGAATTAAAAGGAAGACATGTATTTAAATTTCCTAAAGAATGAACATGATAGGTATACTATATATTTTCAATTTATTTTACAAATATTTTCAATTTTTCAATATTATTTGTATAAATGCGTGCTTAATATTTTTTTACATTAATAAATTATTTTAATAGATGGTTGCAATGAATAAGAGGAAGTGGGAGACTGGATTTAGAAGAAAAAGATCCTGAATTCTTCTAGAAATTGTCAATTATGTTCTATATTTTGAAGAGAAATGGTTTGAAATTAATAAAAGAAGAATTCTTCTTCATTCAGATGCCATACCCACAAAATTTGGAAAAGATTTGACATTATCTAAAAGATTTGAAATTATTTAAGATAATTTTATAATTATATTTTTATGACTATCAATTTCAGTTTACTTTAGATTACTTTTAGTTTCATTTTTTATTGTTTTTGATGAATGTCATAATTAATAGGACAATTATATATAATGGTTCACTCAAATTTTTTCAAAGTTTTCCGATCATGCTGAAATTTGTGCAAATTGTAGTTCTATCAAAACTAATTTTGATCAAAATTAAAATTGTTACTAAAATTTTTTTTATCCAAGATACACGAGTTTTTATAGGAGAGTCTTTTTATAGGAGATTGAATTTTAATCTTTAGGACGCGTCCATTTTCGCGTCCATTTTCAAATGCCGATGAATTCCATTATTAATCCGATTTTAAAAAATCAGGTGCAAAAGACAAAAAAATCAAGCCTCTGTAAATAAACATTTTGCAAGTTGATCAAATCATAATGTAAAGGCGGTAATCAGTTAATATAACATCAAATTGACATTATTTTAGCTTTTTATCTTCCTTAAATAAAACGTTCTCCAAAAATATTATTTAAGCATCTTTTAGACATAATGTGTGGGTACTTCTGATTTAGTATTAATGTAATCATAATTTGAAATTTTTTTGAAATAAAAACAGATATAGAAGCTGAAAAGGAGAGAGAAATTCAAATGGATGTTGAAATTGTGAAACCGTAAGTTTTATTGTCTATTACTTTAAATATTATAGGGAGCGATTCTCACCATATTTATAATTGCTCACTGAGACAATTACAGTAATTTTCACCTACAAAGTTTAAAAAAATTTTTTTAACGCTGTGATTAGCTGATGTCTAATTACAATGTATACAACTGATATACACTTAATATAATATATTGGACATACATTGGAAAATACAGAATTATAAATGAATAAAAGTAGGAAAAGTAGGAAACTGTATAATTAGTTTAATAAATTATTTAATAAATTATTAATAAATTATTAAATTATTATAAAATTTATCTTTTAAGAAGTAAAGAAGTAAATTATCTATATATATTACAAATTATTTAAATATTATAAAAATTGCACAAACAGTAAAAAATGTTTAAAAAAATTAAAGATGTAAAATATTCCACCTTTTTCTATTAGACTGAACAACTCCTTTATATGCTTTATTAGCAAGCTTTATGAGTTGTAACAGTGCGAAATAAATGCGCATGCGAAGAAATAATTTTCAAAGAAAGTCTATAAGAAAGTTTGGACATGGTGATTGAAAGTTAATGTCTTGTACTAAGAAAGCAAATAAAAAACTAATATTTTTTTTATAACAATCAGTTCAAAATTTTTAATGAATATTTCATCTAATTTATATATATATATATATATATATATATATATATAAACAAAAATTATTGCTTGGAATAGTTAAAGCTCCAAATAATTCTCCGTTCTCAGATCCATAATCGCGAAATGAACAATATAGAGTAGTCTCATCTAAAATATGAATATCTTTGTACACGCTTCATATAATTTGTACACGCTTCGCACGAATGTATTAATAAACATCTTTTTTAATTAAATAGCCACAAACATATTTAAATGCATTTTGTTCTGGCAAGTCCATAGAACGATAATTATATGTAAAAAATCTAAAATTTTTTACGTAAATTATTCATTAAAGTCAGAAGTTATAGATCGAAGATTGGATGTTTCGATAAGATTTAATATTTCATCGGAGTCTGGAATATAATTTTTTGTATCACAAGATTATAATAACTTAATACTAAACAATTTTTTAAAAGCGCGAGCAAACTGTACCGAAGTCGGATTTTCACGGTTATCGCCTTGTTACCGAATAGAACCAAAAAGTTTTCGAAGCAATCTTGATTTATTCTATAAGGTTGTAAATATGGAAAATTAAAAGTCTTTAATATTTCTCACAATTGTTAATAATACTGTTAATAGTGACTTGCCAGTATTTAAAACATTTAATTTTTAATTACTAATTAATTTTTAATTATTAAATTTATTTAGTGTTAACAGCTGTAATATCTTTAAAAAAAATCAATCTTTTTTGTAAAAATTTTACTTGTTTCGTGCTTCCAGTAAAAACTTTTCGATATTCTTTTGAATTAACTGTAAAAGATGAATTCAAACTGTCGAATAATTTATCGAAACGGTCAATAAATTCTATTGTTCCAATTGCTTCAGAAGGAAGACAACTGACAAACGTGCACATACCTGCAGCTACATGATTACTTAAAACTTTCCTAAAGTTTTTAAAGTTTCCAATTTCTTGGTTTGTATTTCATGTTTTCCATGTGATAGTGAGTTCTTTGCGGTGGTTTTTTTTCTTTCTCTCTTGAAGATGTCGTAATTTTTGATGAAGAACTTTATTTTTTTATTTTAATTTTTTTATAATTTTAAGTAATTGTTCTTTTATAGGACTGCCCTTTTTCTTCAATGATTTTTTTTTCGTTACTGTTGTTTTATAAGATGTACTTCTTGTACCGCGTATTTAACTTTCATTTGAAAAAATGTTGGGTTCAATATGAATCGGAAATAATTTAGGAGCTGCTTTAATCCATTGTTGAGTATCTTCGGAATAAAATTGGACAATGTAACTCCATGAAGCAAACTTATCAGAAAATTCTAAATTATATTTTAACAAATTATTACGTGTTGCTTTAATTAAATGAGGAGTATCAAAAATATACAGTATATTTTGTTCATTGACGACAACTGAATTTTTATTAGAGATACCTAATTCGCAAGACATTTGAAGGAAGTTGGAACCTATGTCCGTAATTAATGCATGCACAGTACCACTTTCTCTTAACTTAATTATTGCATCAAAAATATTTTTTAATGTATCGCTTATTACAAGTAGTTCCTGCAAAACAATAACAAAGTGGAACCTTCCAGTTACCTGCAATTATGTGCCATTAGAAATGCATTTTTTGCAGATATTGGTAACTTATTATTATCATCTTAAAAATCTATAATTTCATTCTCGTGAATTCTCGTGAAATATTGTAAAATAAATGACACTTTAAACTCATTTCGTCCGCGCAAAGTATACAATGTTGTTCTATAAGCGGTAATGAATTTTATTTTCAATGTTTCAAAGATTTTTGTTAACCAGACACAATATTCCAATTATATGTAAAAAATTGTAAAGTGCGCACAGAAGGTAATGTAAATGATTTTTTTAATTCTTTATAAGTTCGCGGACTTAAAAAATACATCAATAAAGCAAATTTTTTAAACTCATTATTGTATCATATGCCACATTTGCTTTTTGTTTGCGCGTTTGTCTACTTGTACTGTAACAACATACTAAATTTGTTCTGATAATAACTTATTTCCTAAAGTTTTTAAAGTTTCCAATTTCTTGGTTTGTATTTCATGTTTTCCGTGTGATAGTGAGTTCTTTGCGGTGGTTTTTTTTCTTTCTCTCTTGAAGATGTCGTAATTTTTGATGAAGAACTTTATTTTTTTATTTTAATTTCTTTATAATTTTAAGTAATTGTTCTTTTATAGGACTGCCCTTTTTCTTCAATAATTTTTTTTTCGTGTTTTTATTGTTGTTTTATAAGATGTACTTCTAAATAAATACAAAATCCATTAAAAATGAAAAAAACAAAAATACAACAAAAATCAGATAAATGCTAATTACAGTTATGAAATCAAGAATAATAAATGTATAAAGATATAAATAATATGCATTCATATATAGATAAGATAAACTAAAGTTAAAAATATTTTTAAGATAAAGGTAAGTTAGAAATAAGAAACACTTATTATAAGAGTAGTTCGAAAAGTTTTCGGCCCGATTCAGAGAAATGACGCTATAAATATCAAACTCTTATAATTTTAGACAAGTTTAGCTTTCAGAAGACTGGTAAAATTTCACCAAATATATATATAAACTGCATATAGATTTTATATTTTATAATATTTATAATAAATAATTTCTTAATGTAATTTATATATGTTTTCTTTTTTTCTTTCTAGACCATAGATTGAGTATAATTACAGTATGATTTAGCAAAAGAAACTTAAAAAATAAAAAAATGCGTAGATGCATTATAAACTTTTTATCATATTAAAATAAAGTTCATTTTCTATAATTATAAATTTGTATTCTCTCTTTATACGTAAATATACGTATACACACACACACACGCCACACACGCCACACACGCACACACACGCACACACACGCACACACACACGCACACACACGCACACACACACACGCACGCACGCACGCACACACGCACGCACACACATATACATATATAAATTATACATATATAATTTTATACTTTTTTATAATCAGATTTTTTTAATGTTTCAATATTAACTAGATTTCATTTACGATGAAATTTTAAGGCATAAGAATCGTCAGAACAACAATCCACTATGATTTGTTAATTTCTTACGGCTTAATTTTTAATGTCTTTAAATCTCATTGTAACATCGCTTTAGAAAGATATTATTTGAACTATAGACAGGTCTACGGTTCGGACAGAGTAGAAGAGGGCTGCCGTACACACCTTCCGTAACTGTAACATATGACATAACGCAAGAATCAATCAATCAGAATTAAGAGCTCAAAAGAATTCTCGATTGTGATTGGTTTATTCTTATGGTATGTCTTATGATTACTGTTACGGAAGATGTGCGACAGCCTAAGAGAGTAAGTGAGAGAGAAGTTTAGATGGCGTTACCATATGTAATGTCTCAACTTGCGCATGCCCGTTACAATTTTGGCTTCACCCATATTAAAAGTGCCGACAGAGAATTGCGCTACTGTATACTGTGCCTGAGCACGCCTATCAGCTGTGACGTTAGTTCATGTATTCCTCAATTAGTCGATTATGGCACCATATGGTCTTGACATCCAGTCTAAAATTGCTGCTAACAATCCATGTTATAGTTAAAGGATGACAGTTCAGGAGCTTAATTATGTATTTTGAAATGAGATGAAAATTACAAAAGTGAGCAATAATTACTAGGTATTGATCAATTATGAATATTCTAGTGAATTTGTTCACTTTTATAATTTTCATCTCATTTCAAGATACACAACCCCCAGGTTTCCATAAAGGTGCTGTCCCATGATAAACCTAGTTTCCATCGAGGGTTTAAATCATCAGAACGGATCAGAATAAGAACCAACCAATTGCAATCAAGTTCCCCTGTTGTTCGATTACAACTACTCGACTATATTCGGGAATACTCGATTGTAGTTAATTCTTACATTCTGGTTTAAACCACATTTTGGTTTGGTAGAAATTAGGCCATTGTCGAAATTTCGGAAAAGAAATAGAATTGGAATGCATTACTATTCGTCTGTACATATACGTTAAATATAAGATCGAAATTGAATTTTTATACGTATAAAAAGAATTATTAATGAAATAATTGTTCAATAAGTATTCATTATTGCAATATTTATTATATTAAAGTTGCATGCTTGTTGGTTTAAAATTTTTGTGGCTGGGTTCTCTATGGATCGATTTTTTGAAAAATGGATTATTATTCTAACCTCTAATTTTAAACTTTTAATTTAAGATTCTTTCATTATCTTCTGTTATAATAAAAAATATTATTATTATATTATTGAAATTTTATTTTCCTGCGAAATTTTCTTCTATATAATAATTATCTTTTTTTATAAAATATTTAAAATAAATTTTCTAATTTTTCACAATTTCGGAAATATTAGTCTATGGAGAACTCAGCCACAACAGTTTTAAACTGACAAGCACACAATTTTTCAATGATATAAATGGTTACGAGGGCAAGTCAATAAGTTCTTAGAAAATCTGTCAGAGGACACTCGCAGTGTCATGTCACATTATTTTTTGACAAGTAGCATCTCTCAGATAATTACTGTCAAATTTTAAGCAGAATTCATCGCGTGGTTTCATTTCTGTAGACAATATCAATCTTTGCATTTTTTGCAAAATGGAAAAAAACGAGTGCAGTGATCAAACATCTATATATGAAAGATTTAACGCCAAAAAAAATTAAAGCCGAATTGGATAATGTTCATAGCATATCTGCACCAGCATTTGCTGTATACAATTGAGTGAATGAATTTAAACATGGTCATACATTCACATGTGATGAACCTCGTTCGGGATATTCAATTGAAGCTGCTACGTCAAAAATCATCGATAAAGTCTACGATATTGTTTTGATTGATCGACGAGTGAAAGTGCGCGAGCTTGAGGCCACAGGCATATCACATGGCACAATGATTTCAATTTTGCACGAACAATTGGGTATGAAAAAGCTATCGGCAAGATGGGTGCCGCATTTGCTCACTGTGGACCATAAGCGAGACCGTGTAACGATTTCAAAACATGTTTGGAGATGTTTCAACGTAATCCAGATGAATTTCTGTGTCGATTCATTACTGTGGACGAGACATGGATCCATTGCTTCACATCCGAGACGAAGGAACAGTCAAAACAATGAACTTCACTGGGTGAACTAGCTCTGAAGAAGGCGAAGACTGTAAAGTCGGAAAGTGATTTTTTTTTTGGGATGCACGCGGTATAATTCATATCGATTACCTTCTGTCGAAGCAAACGATCAATGGTGATTACTATGCAGCCTTATTAAGCCGTTTAAAGAAAAAAATTTGGAAAGAAGAAAGTGTCTCTTCCATCAAGACAATGTACGGCCATTCACATGTGCCCGGCTTCAATGAATTCCGCTACGAATTGCTTCCCCATCCAACATATTCGCCAGATTTAGCCTCCTATCACTATTTCCTGTTTCCAAACCTGAAGAAATGGTTCGGAGGAAAGAGATTCACTACCAGAGAGCAGCTCATCGTCGAAACAGAGGCTTATTTTGAAGGGTTGGACAAATTATATTATTCGGATGGCTTGAAAAAGTTGGAGAATCGTTAGATCAAGTGTATCGAACTGAAAGGAGACTATTTTGAGAAATAAAAATGAATCGATAAAAAAAAATGTGTTTTATTATGTTTTTCTAAAAACTTATTAATTTGCCCTCGTATGCTGGAAAAATGAATATTTATATATTAAGGGAACCACTGTGACGGCTGAAAAAGAGACTATTTTTGTAAATTTTTTTCTGTGAAAACTAATAGCTTATGAAATAGCGTATGAATTATTATCTTTATATATTCAAAGTACATTTATGAAGTTATTACAAAAATTTCATTAAATAATATTAATATTTCTGGTTTTAGTGTTTATTAATGTGTATTTCATCCGGAAAAACATGGATGCACGGGCTCGTGTTGTGATGATGAGTGCTGAATGAGAGCTCTAAAATAAAAAATTTTTTTTTATTTTAAGATTTATAAATATAATTTAAGTTAAGCGTACTGATACTTTTTTGATCAAATAATTTTGGATAAAACGGCATTGTTTTAAAAAAAAAGGTTTGTAAAAAAAATCGTTACTTTTTTTTATTGTTTTTCAAAAACTAATCCAATTGAAAAAATTTGTATGCTTAACTGAAGACAATTTTGTAAACATTTTGTCCAAAATTCAAATCATTTGAATAAAAATTAGCCGAGATATATGGGTGCCCAGATACGAAAACATGATTCCGAGAAAAACGTGATTGCGTATTTAAAGTTTTACAACTGATTAGTTTATACATCTGACCATGTGCACTCTGTGATTTACTATAGTTCCGATACGAATTTTAATATAATATTTTAGGAATATATTTTTAAGATTCTAAGCATTACAAAAATGCAAAAAAAATCGATTTTTTGAACCTGTCACAGTAATGGTCCCCCTTAATGAATTAATATTTATTGAGCAATTATTTAATAATGATTTAATAATGATGAAATTCAATAATGAATTTTTTTATACGTATAGAAATTTAATTTCGATAATCTTGCATTTAATATATATATATAGACGGACAGTAATGCGTCTCAATAATTCGGATTGGTTGATCTTCACTCTATTATCTTTCTGTTTGAATGTGAGAAAAATAATCAACTACGATTGATCGATTTCTACGCCTGCTCCTTAATCAACTACTGTTACTGCCCATTGTAGACTATGCATTAGAGTTCTGTCTCATGACAGCCGGAATTTCGGAAAACGGAATCTCGGAAAAATAATAGAGTGGAGATTAACCATCTCGTTGTCCTATGGCAATGATAAACACTCAACCAGGAAGCGCAAGATTTGTTGGATCTCGTCAGAAAAGGATAGGATGTGAAAAAATGTAGTGTGTGAGAATGGTTCTCCTTTTCAGTACCGCTATTTGTTTGATGAAAAATCTTTTTTTGACAATGAATCCTTGCAGATCTACAAACGTCGGTACCATGATAAGCAATTCTTCAAGACTGTGCTTCATGGTTTTTCTGTCTCATTAAAGTTCTAAATACTTACTGACCTTCCAATTTACATAATCTTGCGCACTACGTTAGACAATGGACAGAACTCGATTACATGATCGTGTATGATGAGGTAATAAGCGATAGTAGAGATTGGCAGGCACATTCTCCTTGCAGTCAAATTCTATGCGTACGTCCAGAGTAGTGTTCTTGACGGATTCGTTTTGTCACGAACAATTAATAACCGCAAAAGACTTTTTCGATAAATGAGAGCACGTTGAGTAGCGTTTCCAAGCAGTTGAATCTATAATATACTTTACAAACGCTTTAAAAACGCGTGTATGATACATATCAAACAGGATACATATCAAACGGCGTATTTCTTTTTGCTAAAATCCAGATTTAAATCGTCGTATGGATAAAATTCTGAATTTAGATATGCCTTCATGTTATTCAAATTATGCTATTGAGTTTCGCACGATGAAACTCAACGATTTTAAGAATGTTGGATGCAGAGTTTTTTTCCAGGTGTAGTCTTTCCAGTAAAAAGTCTCTCGTCTGTTTCGGCTGTTTATTCAACATCTCACGTTAGCACTGCTGTACATGCAATCTAACGGATCTCTTCTCCGCGAAAATCAAGCAATCGGCCGTTTTAGCCCACCATGCGAATCGATATGTAATGCTCCGTTAACCGCTCTATATCGCGCAGTTTAGTTCCTTCAGGAATGACAATTTCCTCGTTGCCATAGTAAAACTTGTTGTTTGTTGAATTTATATTGGCTAAAGACTAGTATGTTTCAAAGTCCATCAGACCGAGCTCGTAATCGTCACCCAAATCTACCGCTGAAAAGTAGCTCACGGCGAGGACGCTATTCTTGCCGATCAGCGTAAATGTCAACGACATGTTTCGAATGAGCACTGAGTTAAACAGCGCAATGTCTTTAAATTGCTTGTCATCCGTTTGTAGAAACTACAAAGCTGACCGCAATTGTTCTGACTGTAATATTGATGAAACGTGCGATTGTACTCGATTATACTGTTTCAAGTTCCTTCGGTGATCAAAGACAGTCGAAACTGTCAAATACATGATGCGATTTTCCCTTTTCATATACGCTATCCAATACCGGGTCTCTCGGCATTGTTCAGATTTACGATGTCGCTCTCGTTTTGACGTTTACTCCTTCGACCGGTAATGTAGTATACATAAAGATGCTTTTAAAATACAGAATGTGCATAGTTTGCAAGTTATTGTAGTTGCAAAAATCGGTATTTATTCTCGGCATTTTTAACGTTTTATCGATATTTTTTTTTTTACGCGCGATACATTGTCCACGCTTATAGGGAGTGAGATAAACGCCGTGGCCTTCCATGACGCGATTATGGCATTGCAGTTCTTCCAGCTGACGCTTTGTTATTATTTAATGCCTTGGCGACTCCCGTCCGACCAATGATCCGAGTATGCCGAGCAGCGATAGAATAGGCAGGATGCCACCGCGTTTCGGAAGTATCCGCTTGCTCTTCTTCTTTTTTGTAGATTTCAAAGCCCATACTAATCTTTGTTTTGGCCTTCATAGCTGCCCAAATTGCTGTGGCTGCGGCTCTCTCTCTCTCTCTCTCTCTCTCTCTCTCTCTTTCTCTCTGAGAGTCGAATCACTCGCGATAATGCGTTTCCGCACTTTCGCGGCTAGTATATTATCAGCCGTATATCGTTCAGCGAGATCCTTGTTGTACGAATACGCTATCGCAAACGCAGCATCCAATGAATTAATATCTTGATCACCTCTAGTTAATCACTTCTCTAAACACATTCCCGGACCGCAAAACTGATATACGGGAATATGTAAATATGGGAATATGAATTCGAAAGGAAGCGTGTTTATCGCATGATTCAACAAGCCTCTCGACGACATTTGCTGCAATTCTTTATCAAAGCGCTAGACATGTACGCAATTTTCAAACTCTCGCAATAATACAATTTTTGATATGTGTTTCCAGCTCTTTTGAGGTTAAATTGTGCAGATCATTCAACGGGAAACATTTTGATTACTGATCGATTT
>Ga0157364_1005611_pt1 | contig 12807 bp, 5 predicted proteins | sample AttsexASBM2_FD_111476 | JGI IMG/M metagenome (GOLD analysis project Ga0157364, IMG submission 111476) | Fungus gardens microbial communities from leaf cutter ant in Ribeirão Preto, State of São Paulo, Brazil - Atta sexdens ASBM2 | ecosystem: Host-associated > Fungi > Mycelium > Unclassified ... | reverse complement strand
GAGTGGTTGCTACAACACCTAGCCAGATCACCTTATACAGAAGTTTACATGCCCATTAGTAATTAATTTTGGAGTTTACTATTCAAAAAATTTCATATTCAGGTTTCCTATCAATGATAACTAGTATAGAGGCCAGTTGTGTTTTCTTAGGGAAAGAGTTGAACATGGCAGGTTTAAGCATGGATAGAGCATATAAACTCTGAGAAACAGAGGATAAACAATAGTATACCAGGCTGAGAAATGATTTTATAGGGTTTGAGATATTTTTTGGAAAGCTTTTTTGAAGATTGAGTGGTTCTAAAGAACTAAGCCTTGATAAAGACTTTGTCACCTACTTTAAAATCAGGAGCTGTCAGAGTTGTGAACATTGGGCTATATTTTATTTTTCTCTTTCTATTTTCTTTTTTACTTTCTTTTTATTTTTATTTCTCTTTTATTTAGGGTTAGAGTTTAATGAGATACTATGGTCACAACTGTCACAAACCTGTCACACTATATGTCATGTAAGTCACAGTCACAAGGGAAGAAGGTAAAATATTTTGAAAGAAATGATATCATATGATATATATAATACATGTTGACCTTAAGGTAAACATATGGTCATTTAAAGTAGGCTAATCACAGTAGTAGCATGAACCATCAGTCTGGATATATAAGGTAGACAATCCTGTATAAAGTTCTCTATTAAATTTTCTTGTGTTAACCCTAATATAAGATTCTTTTCATTGACCAATCCTAAGGTCTTTAAGTTGTAACAGGAGTGGGAAAACATCATGCATCAGCAGATTTCTGATAATGCTGTTAGGCTACAGAGATTTCAGCTTTGAGAATACTTTGTAACTCATTGAGATCTATAGCAAGTTCACAGGCTCAAAAGGAAGTAATATCACATTCAGGGTGAATAGTGATGTTCAGATGATATTCTTTATTAGTAAAGAATGGAGAGACACTGGTGGTAGCACTCAGAGTATTGTTGTAAAAGAACTCTACAAGAGGTAGGAGTTCAGACCAGTTGTCTTACTAGTAATTACAATATACATAGAGGTATTGCTTGAGGGCCTGATTTGTGTGTTTAGTTTGTCCATCACCTTTGGAGTGGTAACATGAAGTAAAGTGAAGCCATATGCTCAGAGAAGTGCCTAAAGAACAGAAGAAGTTTGACATAAACTCTGAGCTTCTATCAGAGATAACATGGGAAGGAATGTCATGTTTGGAGAACACATGGAGAACAAACAGATATGCTAAGTCTGTAGACATGATGATGTCATGGGCAAAGATAAAGATTGTCTGCTTGGTAAGCCAGTTGACTATGATCAAGATAATGTCAAATCCAGAGGATAATGGGAGTTTTTCAATGAAGTCCATAGAAATGGAATTTCATGGTCGTTCAGAGATAGAAAGTTGTTTGAGAGATCCATAGGGCTTGTGACATTGTAGCTTGGATTATATACAAGTGATGCAGGACTTGCAAAATTATTGTATATCAGCATGGAGGCTAGGCTAGGAATATCCATAGTGAACTAATTCTAGTGTTTTATTCTGACTGAAGTATCTAGCAAGGATGTGATTATGACTATACTGGAGAACATGTGTGCAGAGATTACTAGTAGATAGTACATAGATTCTGTTGTCAAGAAGAAGAAGACTGTTTGGATCTATAGGCCATTGGCCATCTGTGGGAATGTGTTTTATAGCAATTGGGTCACTAGAGAGAGCTAAAAAGATGTCTTGGTGTAAGGTGTCCAGATTAACAACTGTAGCTATACAGAGAGAGGGAAAGAGGAGGACTATAGCTCATATGGAGACCACAAGTTGTTCTTGAGTGAAGATTGGTTTAAAGTTGTGAGAGTTAACTATGGCATAGCCAGTATTTTCTCCTTTGGAATAGATGTTCCACCATCTAGTGAGAGTGTCTGGTTTAGTTCCAAGATAACCAGAACAAAATGTGATAATAAGATTGAACTGAGAGAGGTACTTGGACTATTGTACTTATCTCTGGGTCAATACATTGGTAGTGGAAAAGTACTTAAGATTCTTATGATCTATAACAACATCAATGGGATAGGCTAGACTTTCTAGGTAGTGTTGCCAAATTTTGAAAGCTTCAAAAATGGCAAGTAATTTCTTGTCATGTATGTCATAGTTCAACTCTACTATGGTAAAAGTGCAGGAGTGAAAAGTGACCAGATAAACTTGATTTTTTTTGTTAACAATGGAAAGAACTGTAGTGAGAGCATAGTCTGAAGCATCAGTTTCCATGATGAGTTGAGCATTGGGAATTCAATGAGTGAGGATGGGAGTAGAGGTGAATGTCTTTTTGAGAAAGTTGAAAGCATTACAACAGGAGAAGTCAAACTTCTAGGGAACATCCTTCTGGGTGAGGAATACCAATGGAATAACAATATTCAAATAGTTGAAGATGAACTGGTGGTAAAAGTTAGTGAATCCTAAGGAAGATTGAATATCCTTGACCTTTTTGGGCTCTAGCCAGTCTTGAATAATCTTCACTTTGTCATTGGACATTGTGAGGCCAGAAGGAGAAAGGATGTATCCTAGATATTCTACTAACTTGGAGTAGAATTCACATTTCTCTATTTTAGCATAAAGACCAGCCTTATGGAGATGTTTAAGTACTTCCTTAATATGCTGGTGGTGTTTGGACATGTTATTCAAGTAGATGAGTATATTATCTAAATGGATCATGACACAGATATCTAAAAGATCAGAGAAAATGTTGTTTATAAATTGCTGAAATGCTACAGAAGCATTGGTAAGACCAAAGAGCATTACAAACTACTTAAATGATACATAACATGTTCTAAAGGCAGTCTTTTATTCATCACCATCAGTAATGTGAACCAAATGGTAAGCATGGCAAATATTTATCTTTAAATAAACCCAAGCTTTATAAGATAAGTCTAGTAAATTGGAGATGAGTAGGAGTAGATATTGATCTTTTTTGAAAACATGATTAAGACTGCAGAAGTTAATACAGAGACATAGTGAACCATCTTTCTTCTTGACAAATAAGACCAGTGCACCATGTGGAAAGGAGGTTGGTTAGATAAAGCTTATGTTAAGATTTTTCTCAATGAATTCATTGAGAGCCTTTTGTTCAGATACTAAAAGAGAGTATATAGGGCCAACTGGAGGTTGAGCACCTTCTTTCAGATTGATTTGGAGGTTATAAAAATAATAAGGAGCAAAGACATCAGCTTTGGTTTTGCTGAAAACATCAGCAAATTCATAATACTTAGAAGGGACATTGGAAAGATCAGGAGCCTCTGCAAGTTTTGCAAAGTTAGCCTGAATGTCTGAAGAGCAAAGATAAAGTTCAAAGTTGCTAGAGTCTAGAAGTTTTAATATGTGTAAGAATGTTGTAGCATCAATAATAGTGATGTTAGGTCACTCAGAGGTAGACACAGAGGTTTTAGATACAGGTATTAAAACTGCAGAATCTGATGATTGCAGAGGGATATCAGAAAATTTATCAACTCATTTACCTAGTCAATTAGTAGATCGTATCAGATGAGCCAGTTGTATCCAAGAACTAAAGAGCAGGAAAAATCAAGCAGAGTGATATAGAAGTCCAGGTTCATACAATCACCAGTGGGAAAAATTATGGGCAAGTTAACAATTTCAGAGATGGTGCTATTTGATAAACCATCAAACAAGTAGAGAGCAACTAGAGGGGTTGTGGATGTCTTCAGGCAGTGAGTATCTACAAATTTTGAGTCTATAAAGCAATAAGTAGATCTGAAGTTGATGGAAGCTCAGAATGGGATTTTATTAAGGTGATTCTGACCAAGGATCAAGGAAGAGATAAGGAAAACAAGGAGTGGATGAGGATTGGAAAGAATAGATGTGTTGAGTTGAATAAGACTTATTACTGCACAGGGAAGTTCAATGTAGCCCTCAGTCTGTGTGGAGTTCTGGAGGTTGCTTTTTATTTTTCTAAGGGTTTTTTGGAAGCAGCTGCTAGAAGATCAGTAGTTGCTGAAACACTACGGTTCTTGAGATAGAAGTCCAACTTGTAGTCTTCTGCACTGCAATAGAGGTACAGATTGTTTTCAAGATGCTTCTTGTATTTGTCACTGGTCAACTTGTCATTGTTGGCCAGCTTAGAAGAGAAATCCACCTACAGAGAAACAGATTGTTTTTTGGGAATAGGGGACAGAGATAGTTTGGAAGAAGAAGATTTGGTAGATAAGGCTGCCAGAGATGTGTTTGCCTTATTCTGGAAGGCTGCAGCATTACTAGTAGAGAAAGCTTTACCTTACTTCTAGGAGTGAGACTCAAAAGCCTCTTTATCTACCTATCTTGTATAGTGGTGTTCTGTCACAAACTTCATTCAGCTTGTATCTCCACAACCAGTGGACTAATTTTCACAAACTAAGTTGTGCTATAAAGCCCCAAATAAGGGCTATCTGCACATATGTAGGATGTATAAAAGCAACAACAAACAACTGAGATATCAGGTTATCAGTAACTGTAAAATCTTTGTTTGCTAATATCTCATGGATGACTGGGCAGATTTGCACAATCAAACTTGTATTGGAAAGTGCTCATCAAACTATTTCCAATAATATATAATATATTATATAGCAATAAGTATTCATAGAGATATAAGTATATCAATGTAGTAACATAATTAGTTACCTTCTAAAATTAGCCTGACAGCTGCTATGACAGATGCCAGCTCCCATCAAGTATGAGTTTTGATCATGTGATGGAAACAGCTTGTGCATAGACCATCACTCTTTTGTATATATACTTCTATATCTGAGGATTAGATCTTAGACTTAATAACATCAATCTTTATCCTTTATTATCTGTATTGATCTTAATCATCATTGTTATCATTATTGAACTTCTAAATCACTCCTAAACCTCTGAGAGTGCACCTAAGGTTTAGATATCACAAATAAGTGAGTAGTTCATTTTGTGATAGTATTTACAGTTATATTTGCAGTAGCAGTGATTAATAGTCATTACCAAAGCATACATATCCTGGAACAAGATGGGTTTTTGGATCTGATTTGGAAGATCTTGGTAATAGCAGTGGCACAGAACACTATTTCTCTAATCTAGTTGAGAGATATAGTATATGAAGCTCATATTATTAGTAGAAATCTTGTTACTAGGCTTTATGTGGATATTGTCTAGCATATTGGCCACTTCACCAACAGGGTCCAAAAGACCAAAATGTTAATGTAGCTTGTCAACAAAAAGGTTCCAATTGGAGAGACAGTCTTGCAGAATGCCCTGGTTTTTCTGGTTGAGGCCTATCTCAAACTAGTCCTAAGCAACTTCTATGAGATAGGTTATTGCAAAGTTGATTTTTGCAATGTCTATGTTGAATTGCATAGGATTAGCACTGAAGTAGAAACAATATTGGAATAGAAAATTCTTGAGCTTGTTAGGCTTAGTGTTGCTGAAAGTGTTGGGGATATGAGCTTTGGTTCTCCTTGAATTAGGATTAGGACCAGAGATCTAATTAGTGTTAAGAATGTTTGCAAGTTGACTGAGTACGTTAGCCAACTATTCATTAGTATTATCACTCTGATAAGGTTTTGACTATGAGTAAGTAGTAGAAGTAGGTCTATTAGATGTCAAATTAGTAGTAGGATTAGTGGTGGGAGTATCCTCCCAATTAGGATTGTTGTTTGTAGGAACAATACTTGAGCTAGGGATAGACAAAACTGTCTAGCCAGATTGAATAGTACAAGAAGGAGATCTCAGAGATAATTGGCCTCTTTGATGAATATATCTTGAATATTGTAGAGCATTTGGCAGATAAGTAAGGTTATTGCTGAAATGTGAAATAGTATTGAAGAGTGTTCCAAGCAGTAGGACCAGAGTTGATGTTAAAGAGTTACAGCGAGAGGAAGCCATCAAGACTTTGAAGTGTGAAAGTTGTTTTGTAGATAGGACTGCAACAGAGGATTTAGCAGACAGAACTGCTTAGAAGTGACAGCAGACTTGGAAATCTGATAATACTGTCAGATGTGGTTCACACTAGAGATGAAAGTCCACAAGATTGACTTGTAAAATGACCTTGGGTTCAGCTTATGTGCTATATCATCTATCTATTATGTAGTTACAACTTCAGATAAGAGGAAGAAGTCTGAGATAGAAGTGAGTGCTAATTGGTATGTTGCCATTAAATACAGGAGATTGAGTTCAATAAGAGTTATCTTCATCAATTATCAGACTAGCAAATTACAGTGTAATTACTAGTCTTGTATACAAGTATATACTATGGAAAATGCTTAGGGTTTCAGTGGTGAAACACTGACAGGAGTGAGAACTCTGCCATAGGAGACCAAGTCAGAAAAGGAGTATTCCTGTCATGGAAGATAGAATCTCCAGAATGTTGCATCACTACTATAAGAGCATATTGTGAGAAAGGTGGCTGCCATAAAAGACAAGCTTGTATAGTAGACATTGGGAAAGCAGTATCACTGCATGGATGTATTTTTCAGATAGATGGACTTGGCATATAACAATAGACAGCACAGCACATAAGCTAAAGCTAAGGTTATTCCACAAGTTCATATCATCAAGCATAGAGTTTACATACTCCATATATCTCTGAGTTAACTCCATGGACTTTCATCTCCCAGTGTGAACCATGCCTGACAACTCATCTGGACTTCTGAGATGCCTTACAAGATCTCAGATAATAAGGTGTGAACTGCATTTAACAGTATTTTCAGGATCACTATCTATAATCACACATTTTTTGAGTGTAGATCTTCTGCACTTTCTGTCTATAATGGTATTCTTCTATCAAACTCTCTCTCAGAATTGTCTTTGCTTATCTCCTTCTCAGTAAAAGTATTAAAGCAGCTGAACATCTGTTCTGAATCTCCTGATTCACTCAATTGCAATCCAATGATTATTAGCATCAAATTTATCTACTTCTGACTTCTTTACTGAAATAACACTGGCCTGTTGTTGTTTGATCCTTCTCTATTATTTGTCATTTTCCAGAGTTTTAGACTCTATCTGGAACTCTCATGTTTTTTCCAGTTTTTTGTCTTGTTCTGTTTCCTGGCTGGATTACTGCTACTTCCATGAGCTTCCTTCCTACTTTCTGACTAGTATATCCCTCATTAGGGTTACACAACCCAACAGCAAATATCTATAACTCTAAGAAAACTATTTTAATTTCTTAATCTTTTTGCAACCTTACCTATGTTATTTGCATATCTGACTAGTGCTATCTGTGTACTCTTTCCTTACTTATTTATATTCATAATACCCAGCCTGCATCAAAATACATGTATTTTCAAAATTAAAAAAAAATCAAAAACAAAACAAAAACCTATTAGCAAGAAGAAGGAGAGGACAAGCAGACCTTATCTGTATCAACTTCTATCTATTTCTCATCTTCCTATTTCTCCTCCTCTTTCTGACCTACTTCTTCTGCTATCTACTCTCCTGCTTCTAGAGTTTCTTCTCTTCTAACTTTCTTATACTCTATCCTATCCAACATTCTCACTCCTTTTTCTACAGTTGGATATATCAATTTCTAGCCCACCTTGCAGAGGGCCTCCTACTCACAATGCCAGATCACCTTCATCTAGTTATATTTCTCTATAAAACTGTTGGTGAGTTCTATTGAGATTTACCTAATAAACTCCTAGAAGGCTCTTGCCTTCTCCTGTATTACATAAAACTCCTCAAGGAGCTCAAATAACAGGATTGCAACCCTGTCATCCTTTACTATCTTCTAAGAGATCAGATACTCTTCCATATATGGTAGTTGATACTTCTGCTTAAGGACTATGTACCTCAAGCAAAAATAAGACTTGTTAAATAATTATCAATAGGATAGATACTAGAAGTTACTAATCACTGATCTAAGAGCCTGAAATAAGCATTTCTGCTCTGTTTTTAAGCATTGCTCACAGTCACACTTTCATTTTTAATAGGCATCCATTTACACCCATATTTCTATGACTTTTAGCCTTCTCTCTTTTTCTTTCAACCTCTATCTCTGCTACCTAGTCCTTTACTATCTCCCTCATCTTCTTGGCTATAGGCTTCCTAACTTGTTTCATTATTTTCCTCTTCCCTTTCTTCACTTTCAACTCCTCATTCTGTGTTCAGTACCCTTTCCTAACCTCCTTCTAGATCTGGGCTACCACCTATAGGTACCCCAAGCACACTATCTCTAGCTCTCTTCTCTTCTTCATCTACCTCTTCCTTTCCAGCTTGGCAGCTTTCTCCATCTGCTGGGCATACTCTGTCTCCTCCTTTTGTTACTGTTCCTTCTCTTCTTAAGCCTTGGCTTTAGCAGCCAAGCATACTTTTTCAGTAGTCTATACCTTCCAACATTTCTAGACCTCTTCCTTAATCTATATATCCTTCTTAGCTCAGCAATGCACTATCTCTTTCTACTGTGCTTATAGCTTGTTGTCTTCAGAGTCCAAATGTGAAGACATCATGGTTTAAAGAAAAAAAAGGTCAATTCAAATCTTTTCTTTTAAATCATCATATTATGTACAAACTTAAGTAATTAAATAAGGGCCAAGCTCTCAAGGCCCTAAGAGGAGAATACTGTTACATCCCATTCTGACTACATCTGTTCCAACCTATAGATAACCTCTTATCTCTCAGATGTCCTTGCTGGCCTTTGTTAAATCTATGAACCTCTATCTCCTAATATCTGAAGATTACCAATATCTAGGGTAACTTACTTAGCAGTTTACATTCCAGATAGCTACCCTAAATATGCTATCTAGTATATAATCTAGTAGTTTACACTATACTAGATTATCCTAAAAATCAACTAAAACTAATACCAAAATCTCTGGTATTAGTAACAACATACTTTGCTACACTCAAGTAGTTTTTCACCTAGTAAGTCATTAAGTTCTGTTCTGAAATATGTAACCAGTGCAACTAGCAGAGATGCAACACACAAGCTGAAGCCAAAGGTTGTTCTAAACTATCTTCCATGTTCTTGGATAATACATAAATAACTCATTTTGGACTTCTGAGATCCCTTACCAAATCTTGAATAATAAGATATAAACTATGTCCAACAGTAAATCACTTAGTAGTTTACATTCCAAATTATTACCCTAGATAGCATACCTAGTATATAATTCAGTAGTTTACATTATACCAGCTTATTCTGAAATCAACTAAAAATAACACTAAAATCTCTAGTATTGGCAATGACACACCTCACTATCTTCCAGTAGTCTTCTATATACTAAGTTCCCAAGTTCTGTTCTGAGATATGTAACCAGTGTAACTAGTAGAGATGCAGTACACAAGCTGAAGCCAAAGGTCATTCTGAACTGTCTTCCATATTCTCAAATAATACATAAATTACTTATCCAGACTTCTGAGATGTACTATCAGATCTCAGATAACAAGATATGAACCACATCTAACATTACTAAATTACCAGCTGACATTCAAAAAGTGGCTTAAGTCCTGTCTTAAAAAGCTAAAATTGCTTAAAGATAGAGATGTCTATGAAATTGTAGACCTCTCTAAGAAACAGAAAGTGTTGCAATTGATATCTCACATCTTACAGGTAGTTATTTCATAAACAACATGTGTTGGGGTTCTTCTCATCTATGTCTTCATTTGTTTGCTGTATCTTATTGATTCCTTATATATGATTAGTCAGAGTCTCATACAGTAGTAGAGGTTTCCTCCTGTCTTCCTTATTCTCTCCTCAAGGATGTCTTATGTATTTCTCATTGTTAATAGGTATATATTGTCAAAGATGAAAGTAGTGGACTTAATTTATTCTTCTTTTTCTTTCTATTTTCATTTTTCTTTTGATTTATTCTCTATTTTTTCTATCTTTAGAACTTAGGATTAGGGTTAGAGTGACAAGATCACGTCATCACACATCAGTCACATCAGATGACATGGTTACAAGTCATGAGATGTATAGAAGGACATAGAAGATTCTGGAAAGATGATGTTAGATAGCATGTTGACCTTAAGGCAAACACATAGCTGTTTAGGGTAGGCTAGAAGTAGTTAGCATGGACCATGAGGTTTTAGTATATAAGATAGACTATCCTGTACAGAGTTCTCTATCAAGTTCTCTTATGTTAACCCAATACAAGGTTCTTCTTATTGATTCACTCTAAGGTCTTTGAGTTGTAATATATATAGTTGTAAATACTATCTTGTATTTTTATGCCAATTGACTCTTTTCCCACTCTTACTCAAGTCTTTGCCTAAGTTACAACCTGAGCCAAGCTAAGGTCATAACAGAAAGCAATTAGAAATTTCTGGGTATTCAACATTAAGTCTGATAGTTGTTACAGATCTTGACTTGTTGTAAAAGATTTTCTCAGGTCAAAGAAATCAACTTCAACAAATTATTCTCTTCAGTTGTCTGCTATGAAATGGTATGCCTGTTTCTAGCTATTGCTACTCTTAAAGATTGAGATACCCATAGTGTTGATATAAAAACTGTATATCTATATAGAGCAACTTGAAGGTTTTAGACTATTTAGTAAAAAAAAGAAAGTCTGGCAACTTCATGAAGTATTGTATAGTCTTATAATACTAGTGTATATTACTTCATTGATAAAGAGACTAGAAAGTTTATTATAGCAATTACCTATATTGATGATATCTGCTTTATGAGTTCAAAAGATTTCCTACTTCTCTTAGAGTTGAAGTGAAAATTCATAGTGAAATGGATATCTTGATCTTGAAGAAACCAAAAAGTTTCTTGGAATATATATAAGTCATAATTGCAAGAATTGAAAGATTTTTGTAGACTAATCTGTATACTTAAATAAAGTTTTAGCACATTTCAATATAGCAACCAACCCAACAAGTATTCTACTATTATTAGGCTATGTGTTTAAATGCAATAATAAGTAATATGATTCCAGTTTCTACCAAAAGTACCAGCAACTAGTTAGATCTCTAATATATCTAATAATTATCCTATATTCTAATATAAGATTTACTGTATTCAAACTCATTCAGTAGATGGCAAATTTCTTGAATGAGTATTATTAAGCTGAATTGTATCTTTGTAAATACTTGTTTAATACTTACAGATATTGGATAGTCTATGATGGACTTAACAATGAGTTTGTTATAGTATATTCTAATTCAGACTGGGTATAAGATCCAGAATCTTGTAAATCCATGACTAGTTACTTTACCATCACTCTTATATTAGGATTTACAAGAGGAACTTGACAGAGTCCCTACTACTATACTATTTACTATTTATACTATTACACCATAGTTCATACTTTGTACTATTTGTCCTCCCCTAACACTACATATACCATCCATGAGTTTAACATATTCTTTCCATGCATTCTATCTATTAATACTTATATCCTGAAAGTCCATGTGTCATCTATGAGTATACCATGAGGTTAACATGTTGTTAACATGCACCTTGATGTTGTGGCAACCACTAGACACAAAGTCCAATGATAATACAAGCAGTAAAGCTTTTAGTTAAGCAATCAAGTAGGAAAAACACAAGAGAACTCGACAAAGAGTCTCTGCTCAATTAGAGTTTTATATATATGTTTTACATGTGGTCCATGCTAACAATAATTAAACCTGCCCTCATGTTCATACTTTATTTTCATGTCTACCTCATATCTTACTTAAGGCCATTATGTTACATTCATGTGCCCTAATGTCATCTTCTAGATCCTTCTACCATATTCTAGGCTTATGACATCATATCATGTGACATGTCATGTGATTGCAGTGTCATGTGCCTTTTTATCGTCCAAAATCAAAAAGAAAAGAAAACAAAATTAATATAAAATCAGAAAAATAAAAAAAATAAAAAAAAATTGTTAGTATTCAAAGTGTTCTATAACACTTGATGTTATCTACTTCTTGATCCTTTTACAATGTTCTGTACCACAGACATAGTCATATGCTATGTTACATAATGCCATATTACATAACCGCAGTCATGTACCTTCATTTATTTTTTAAATCAACAATTTATTACATAGGGCATGAGGACAGACTATGGTAGCTATGTTATAACTACATAAAAGACAACCAAACAACATGATATAGAAATGAAAAAAAACTAAAAAGAAGAGGGAGAAAATGGAAAAGAGAGATAAAAAGAAAAGAAAAAAGAAAAAAAAAGAAAAGTTAACCTAGAATGTACACAATGTACTGTGTTATGAAGATTCTGTAATAGCATTTGCAAAAGCAAAAGCACTATGGTCAAACTCCAAGAAAAGGATAAAGTGACTAATTGTATCTCTTCTTGGATTCCAGTACTCATTATACCTTCTGCATTCATGAAGAATATGACATTTAGATTTGATAGGATAATTACTATATAAATAGCTAAAATTCTCCCAAGAGAAAAACCTCAGCCTGTATTTGCCTATAGAGGCATAGTTCATGATTGCTCTTGTCACTCTTGTACAAAGCAAGTTCAAATGACCAAAGTATTTGAGCTATAAGCCTTCTTTAGCATATAAAGTTTGATGGGGTTATTGTTATCATCATATAATTTAAGGAATTGTCATCCTTTAAGATCTGAAGCTTGGAAGATTATTTTCCAAGTAGCTGCTATGTTGTCACATTCTTTTTTTTGCTGAAGTCTCATGATATCTTGCATAGATAGTGAGGGATAGGGTTAAACAATTTAGTTTTCTTATTGACCACTTTATGAAGTGACCAGATTGTTATGATTCAAAGCTCAAGGGTTTAAGCAATGAACTAACTCTTGTATTGAATGACACAAGAGAACTTGATAGAGTTCCTAATACAAAGTAGTCTACCTTATATACTATTACCCATAGTCCG
>Ga0157364_1005610_pt1 | contig 12807 bp, 7 predicted proteins | sample AttsexASBM2_FD_111476 | JGI IMG/M metagenome (GOLD analysis project Ga0157364, IMG submission 111476) | Fungus gardens microbial communities from leaf cutter ant in Ribeirão Preto, State of São Paulo, Brazil - Atta sexdens ASBM2 | ecosystem: Host-associated > Fungi > Mycelium > Unclassified ... | reverse complement strand
GCGTGTATTTTTTTTACATTTATATATATCTGACACTTTTGTAAATTAATGATTTAGTTCGAATAGCAAATCTGAATCAGCGTATTCAGAGTTTGCTCTTTCAAAGTTTCACGCTTGTTAAAGTGCAACCTCTCTCGTGGAATTATCGCCGCTTAACGGGTCACGATTGCTGATGCATTTATGTATGTGTACTCACGCGATTTCGTCCATTAGATCAACGAGGCAGCACGAAGTTTACGAAAGAAATAAATAATTTAAACGCGATTAAAACGAATACGATCAGTATTGACCTAACATACGTTTTGTGTCATGCGTAAAAAGATCTGAGAAACGAACGCAATTTATCTCGTACGTTTATCGATTTGCTTGAAGCTTTCAAATTCAAGTCCGTAGTAGTTTTACCCTCTCCCTTCCCCCCCCCCATTCTCTTTCTATTCTATTCATATAGTACACAGAGGTCGATACTCCGTTTTCCCCGTCTTCCGTCCATCCCTAGCTTTTTGTTTATGTAAAAGTAAGTCCACTAGAGAATTCGCAATGAGGCTCACGAATCCGGTTTAGCATTTAGTTACGCGACTAAATACTTACTTAAGAAAACACTTTCGACTGTTCGACGGAATCCTTAGAATCCAACGGACTGCAATGGCACCAACTGTATGGATAGATTAAATTGTGCCAAACGCTTGAAATCGATAAATCGCAACCGGAAAAACTTTGCGCTCCGTTCCGGATTTGCACACGTAAACGTAACTCTTACATATTAAATATTAATCTGAAATTACATTCCTATGGCAAATGGCTTGAATTACTGCAAGCAATTAACTCAGACGCAGCAAAATTTGCCAGGATCCATTATTACACAACGCCAAGCGCGAGATTACGTAATCTAATGATATACGATATGGCGCGCTAACTGCTGGCGGAATTTTGCACAGCCACAATTGTTGTTTTATAATATGATTCTGTGAGTTTTGTACTTTATTTTCCACTACAAATGCTTTCTAATTTTAAAGAAATTAATTGCAAAATTGCTACTTTCATATTACTAAGAGTAAACATGTTTAAAGAAAAACAGAAAGGGACCAGAAATTTTATGAGAAAGACCCTAAGAATTTATTATCTTTACAGAAGTACTTTCTACATTATCTTGTTCATTAAATTCTACTACTTTCCAAAAATCTAAATGAAATTAAGTTAATTGTGTTGTATTATTTAATACAATTTATTTAGCAAAAGCTAAATAATCATTATACACATGTGTATTCTTAATATCGTAGATCTATAGTAAAAAAGCTATAGTAAAAAAGAAAAATAATGTTCGATACGTTGAAAGAATTCAGAAACTTTATCAGTGTATTCAACATACCGACGCGTGTGTATTCGCGTGTGTACTTCAAGAAATCTATGCGTTCAATTTCGCAGAGTGGTTTCGTCGGCAATCGTAAATTATGAAAAACAGTACAAATGCTGGTCGATGACGATCTTCGAGATATCCAAGAAATTGATAACTAATCCAACTGAGCCCGAGCCATGAGAAAAAGGTCTGGCACTTGAAAGAAATTAAAAATGCAAATGCAGCGCCAGCCCATTGTCCGCTGGATATGAAATCACAATTTGCATCTCTTTGTCCGGCCACGAGGCGCAACTTCGTCCGGTATTATTCGCATGCACTTGATAACTGGGTTTTACGTTCGTGCACTAAAAACGGAAGAATAAAATAGAACGCTGGGGACGTTGAAAAATATTAATAACTATTCTGTATTTGGTACATGAATTAAATTAATTTTTAATGCACTTGAGTTGATACAAATTGAGAGCTGACTGTAGGAAATTAGACAAGGCTTTAAAATTAAGAAGAGCTATATATTTAATGTTTAAGTAAATCTCTAAATCTGTGGATAATTATTGATATCAGTCTTAAATATGCTACTAATCAGAATGAAATGTGAAATTCCTGACCTAGCTAACCTTTATTAATGTAATTTAACTTGTTTTAGTACGTAAATTCAATAAATAAATTAATTGAATTTTACTGATTATCTAGTACACTGGTAATCATTATCTACTAATTCATATTTAGAGAGTAGTTTGCGACAATTTAGTGAGCATTATTTATATTATCTACTTTATATGTAAATAACGCAAATAAAGACGTAATGGGTATAAAAGTTGCTCCAAAAGAATTCAATAATTCAAAACAATTATTTAAAAGAGAACACAAGAGAAGTTATGGAAATTTTGTGTTTTATTAAAAAAAAGTCAATAGCTGTTCATATGATATAACTTTTGGCACCAGTTTGTTAACCATAGAGTTAATATCAATTATGCTATAGGTAGAATACTTCAGTTATACAGAACGAACATAATTTACAAAAAACTAAAGAATAAAAAAGTTGCAGTTATAAAATATGAGGGGATATGGAATATTAATTAGTGTAACTTTACACATAGTATAACTTTATACGTTGAACACGCACACATTTTATCAAATTTAGTTCAATTATATGATTTAAAAAGCTACATTCAAGGCCTTCCAGCTAAACTGAAATTAGAAAGTTAAATATCACCGTATTTCTTAAGAATCTTAAAATTACGTAAATAGTACACACCTATAAAATTATCTGCTATTTGCAAAAACTGAAATGCAGCTTTTATGATAATATAGTAAATATTAGTGACCATAATAATATCAATGATTATGTTATAATGTTTGTACAAACTGTAAAGAAGTAATTTCAGTCTTTATAACAGAATGCAGCGCAAACTACACAAAATATGATATTTTTACAAACCTCGCCTATTCCAAAACCGTCTCCTTTCCTCTACTTCTATAATACTTGAATTTTCGATAATCAAGGTTAAAATTAACGTTCACAAAAAGAAACTGCTGTAATATTACATCAACTTATATATATATATGTATGAAAATATATGTGTTATTTTAGTTAGACGATAGGGACATACTATTTTTTCATTTAATTTATTTAATGATAAAAATATAAAAGCGATCTTTATAACACACATTAAAGTTACAAAGAGAGATAAAGCAAAACTGGAACTATTCTTTACGATGCCATAAAGCGGGTAACATGCGTCGTACAAATAGCACATTTCTAAACTATGCCTCAGAATATCAAGTATTTTCCGCAGTTAAATGATGCGTCCGTTTTCTCATGAAAACACAAAAAAACTAATGTCATACTTAAGTAAGTTATCCCGCCATGGCGGCAGTAAATTAATCATGATTTGATTCTGAAAATTTTCAAATTCAGCTCCCCGTATTCCAAATGTAGAATTTAATATTTAGACATGGCGTATAACTCGGTCCGCTCTTCCAGCATCAAATCCAATGTGTCGCGTACTGCCGATTTAAGTGGAGTGACGGACACACTGATTTTCCTGATGAGTTCAGACACCGTCAGGGAAATTAATTAATTTCGCTTCATTTCGTCCGGGTTTCATTTCAATCCAGCTTGGAAATTTATTGGAAAAACAAACGTCGTGATAAACGAGAAGAAAAAAGAAAGCGTAAAGAGTGAAGAAAGAGACAGGAAGCGATAGAGCTGACGGTGATGACAGAACAAATCACGCACAGTGGCAATTACAAATCAATCAACAATCTCTTTTTCACTCATATCACATTTCGCAAATATTTATGTATGTATTTTTGTTTACATTAATAGATATGCAGTGCAAAAAATTGATAAATTGACGGAATTTCATCGGATCCATTTTATCGGTGGAATCTGATATTCTTTGCATACAAGTATATCTCTTTAATCATTAAGGCTTATACTTTGCTAGTTGTATTTAAGAGGGATTACTTGAGGAAATTTTCTACTTTATTACATTTTTTGAGAAGTTTTTAGAGAATCTTTTGGAATAAATATTTTTCAAAATTAAATACTTTATCTATTATTTAAAAGTAGATTTGCTATTAAAAATTTCTATAAAAAAATATGAACAATTAATAAATCTATATTTTAATTTCTATCCATCATATGTAAAATTCATCTGATTCCGAATCTGGTTAATCATTCAAATTTTTTGTAGAAAAAAATAACAAATCTATCTTCAAACAATAATAAATAAAAGATAAAAATTACTTTTTATTCTTTATTTATTATTGTTTGAAGATAGATTTTTTTTATAAAAAATTTGAATGGTTAACCAGATTCGGAATTATGGTCGCAGATCAATTGTGCATGATACATAAAAATCAAATAGATACATAGAAATTAAAGAAAAAAAATAAAAAATATTTATTTGTTCAACAAAATTTTCTAAAAACTGTCTTAAAAAATAACGCGACAAAGTAGAAATCTTTCTTAATTGAATCAATATAAGATTTAGAAAATTTGAATACTTGATTTATTCTTAATAAACGCATAAAAATTGTATATTCCGCGATTGTCACTTTTATATGACAAAGAATGTATTATAAAAGTACAATGTGCAAATTTTTATATTACATGTATTATATATGTATATACACATATGCAACTAACTAATGAACTTTACTAGGTTGTTCTCACAATTTTTCGTCGCTCTCTAGACTAATTAATACGTCGCGAAGTACGTAATTCTCGCGACTTTTTAATAGATGACCCACATTCAATAGCCGTACACTTGAACCGGCGGCAGAACAATGTTATAAAACCACACGAGCAGAGTTTCACATTCCTCAGTTAAATGTCTATGCGCACTAGTCACGATTTACATACTCCGAGCAAACGATGAAGTATTTTTTTACGAATTAACGTTAAATCGAAAATTTTTTATGAATAAATGAAGCTTTTTTTCCATAAAAAGGGCGCTTAGAATAGTATGAATATATTATGCGAAGCAAAAAAAAAACAAAAAATATATACGTTCTAGTACGAATAAGAGAGGTCATTTTCCCAAACGTTTATATCATAAACGAAATATTCGCGGTTGCACCGTGTTACCAGTTAGAAATTTATTATTCGAACAAGATAGCGACATACGCGTGTCAAACCTGTTTGCGGGAATTCCGCGAGTTGTCGAGAGATAAAAAAAAAGCAGCACTTTGTATGGGCAATTTAAAAAATATAAGTGTCCTGTCATCCGCAGCATACGTCACGAAATTGAAACGCTTCTCGAGCGTTACGTTATACGGTTACATAGAATTCTAAAAAATTCAGTTAATGAAAATATTTCTCGTCAACCCGTACGCTCGACGCGTCACGCCGTGTTTTAAGCATTTCATCAGTTTACGGTGACAGACCAGAACAATAATTCGTATATTTTCGCGCCGCTTTGAAAGTTGCACCGTTCGCACGTTTACGCAATTCGGCGCAATATCTTTTTTTTTCTTTTTTACTCTATGATCAAATTACTTGTGATATCTGGTATCGTCAGATATAAAAGGAAGAAATGCATGTTGCACGCGATACGGGCGTAACGCGCAGCTTTGTGCTCGGACATTCGGTCCGTCGTCAAGCGGCGAGAAAAGAAAAGAAAGGCGTTACATGTTCCGTCGAGTGTTCCGTACACAAACGGATCAATAATGTAGGTTACAGGGGCGGTGTTTCAAGCTAAAAGTTACGAGCAGGTCGCGCACCTGGTGTGTTATGAATGATCTCAAGTTTCGCCACCGCGCCTTCGTAAATCCGATCGATGAAGACTCGATGCGAAGCAAAAAGAATTCCTCGTTATATCATGGAATGCCGAGTGTTCGCCATGGCAAGGCGCCCCGAGATCGTCGGCGCAGCTAATTCGAACGTAAAATTAGACTTTCGAGTCGACTTCTCGGGTACTCACCGTAAAGCGTTACAAGCCTCGCCGCGGCTGCAGTCGGGCCGAGATTAAAACTTTCTCGAGTTTCCACGCCGACCACCCTCGCCCCGCTGCGCTCGCGCGCGCGCGCGAAACCTGTGCTGTCCGCGCTCGTTAAAAGTTTTCCCGGAAAAGCTACAGTATATCTTAACGCATATAAATGGATCCGCGTCTCACGAATGAGGCATCTTAATAACGAGCCGGTCATTTGTATCAGTCAGACCTTTTTTCTTCGCCTTCCAAGTTGTTTAGCCACCCGCCGTGTCGGTTCTTAGTATTCTCATCGTGAAATCCCTTGTCGATATACGTCTTGAGATTAAAGCTCAGAAAATGCTTCGACAATGTGCCCCTGTTTGGAATAGATGAGCTTTAAACGTCGGAGATTTCTCGTACAAACTTAAACTAAATAATTATAATAAACTTATTGATCGTAACACTTAATAGGAGAGAGCATCGGCGATAAGTGCTCATGAGCAGTGGACTATGGAATTTCTATTGATAAGTCGAAAATTACTCAACGCGCGCTACACATCGGAGCAACTCATGTGAAGCTCATATTGCAAGCTTGTTCTGCGCGATTACAAAGTTTATTTATGTTCTCGTGCAAAGTGAACCGAATAGGTATGCTCATGATAAAGCAGTCAGAGTGTATTTAATCAACGCTTTCCTCTATGTAGTACTATGGATTCAGCTTCAACACTGTGCTGTTCAAGATATTGATAATCGATGCAGTCACAAATCAATGTTTGATGAAAATTCGTGCTACGAAAGAAACATGCAAAAATCAAAACCTTAAATGAGACTTTGTCGCGAAAGAACAATTATCGATTTCCAATTCCGGTGAATACGAGTTATTGCAGAAATAATCTCTCTAATAATAAGTAATTTTCGTTCCAGCACTTTTTATGCTTTTTAAACTGTTAATCCTTTTATCAAGAAGAGAAATGAAATTTATCTGGAGCAGTTCTTCCACTATATTTTAATGTTTGAGAAAATTATTTGTCTAATATTAAAACTTATGTAAAGTAGCATAAAGAATTGAATTATTAAAATGAAGCTAATATCTATATCTTTTTGTATCAGAAAGTCTGCATAAAAAAGCATAAAAAATTAAAACACAAAGAATGTACCATTAGTGTAATGTATAGAAAAATACAATCTCACATTGTTGGAAAAAAAATCATTAGAAGCGAATTTAGATCGAATAAATGAACATCAGTTTCGTAAGAAACATATATGATGGTCGGGCGTACAAGTGTGCATGTGTTTGCGGTGTACGATATACCAGGTAATTACTTAAAGTATTACGCTTTGCCAACAATGCGACAGCGCCGACGAAATCTTGGAAAGAGAAATGGTTATTGGGGAAACGTTAGCTCTGGGGTTGTGTAATACACTCGGTGCTCTACGAGAAGAGATGTTTACCAAACGGCAGTGAAATATTGCAACCTTGCGGGGAAAGGTGCCCGAAGCCGATCCCAATGGGTTGGTGGACCTAAGCCACCGCTTCCTTGGTTTCGACAATATTGGTTTTCGGACTTTCTCCAATCCGGACTTTCCCGAGCAAACAAATCTCTACTGGCTGCGACCGCGCGCTATTTTTTTAAGCGAAGTGTCGATGCTTACTAACGATCACAAAATATTTCAAATTTCCGGATGATTTTCGGAACATGTACAAAAATATAAGTAAATACAAGTATAAAAATATTTATAATATATTAAAGAAATTATAAAATATATATTGTTTTCTTACAAAAAATTTATAGGTATAATATATAATATAATACCGTATTCGAATTATTAATCCGCTATGTTAATCGTTATTGCATTAATAATGCAAAGATATAATACTTGCAATAAACACGGTGAATACTGTGAATATCCTAGTAAGTATTATAGTTACAACATTACTATAGTTTTGTAACATTACTAAAGCAATTTAAAATATTTTTAATTTTTTAATTTAAAATATTTTTAATTTTGAAATGTCTTATCTGAGAACTTTTGATAGAATGCTGACGAATCTTTTTCAAAATTGCTTCCTTGAGTATAATTCATTTCGATCGAAGAAGGAAACAGTTATATAACCGAAAAGAGATATTGCGCCATTCGACAGGATTTTAAGGTCCATGTAAGAACTCACTTCGAAATCTATGTCCAATCTTTATCCCGGCCGTTACCATCAAAATGTCGTGGTCAACAATGAAGAGGATGAGTCAATAAAGTGGGAGAACAAAGAAATGGTAACAAAGGACCTTCTTGAAAGACAAATAACTTTAGTAATAAAATAGCGGCTCATAATACGAAGGGTCATCTCTACAAAGAATTCGCGTATACTTAAACGAAAGAAGAAAGAGGACAAAAGTATCTCAAGATATCAAACACGGTTGAAAGTGGAAAATACATAGAAGCAAACATCATCATTTTTATGATGTGCTTCATGTCGATAACGACATTTTCCATTAATTGAATTTTACACATATATTCTATATAGAAAGAGTAAAGCGCAGCACCGCATACACAATATGTGAAATTAGCAAAATAAGATTAATGTTTTATAATGGAGTTTGTGTTTCGATTATTCAGCTTTTTTATAGAGATCCTATTTCTTATATCCGCTAACTATATAAAATAAATAATATAGAATACCGCGCTATTGAAAATTTTAAACCTGCTTTCGCGCGAGATTGTCAAGAGTCTATACCTCGATTAAAATAAATTGAATCGATTGAATCAACGAGTGGGCGGACAATTTGCGTAGACAATGCAATTGGTAGGACAAAAGCGCGTTCAGAAAGAAACGAAATCGCAATGCAGGCATGTTATTAAAAGTGAAACGATATGGTATTCCTGAATTTCCATTGAATCAAACCCGTGTAATTTTTATTCTTTTTACGCAATCCACCAGCCGAGTGTCCACATTGTCGTTCGTTGAAACAAAACGAGGACGGAAATTATTCTATCAATGTGCTCTTCTTTCACCTCCCTTCGAACTCTTCCTCTTTTATAATACCTCGATTTCCATATTTTCCTCGTCAAGCTCTCGATCCACATTCGATTGTAACAATACGAATAATAAATGTTAAGCTTCTTGCCTAAATTTGATACCCATTAATCAACTAGATTATTAATCTCTCTTCTTTGATAAATCAGTGTCGTAAATTCATACAAGATCGTTTACTTTTTATTAATAAAAATAATTATTATAAGAGCTCGATATAAAAATAAAAGATGTCAAATTTTTGATATATTAAGCTAGAAAATAAGTTTGTTTTATATGAAACACATCCTATATATCGAAAGAAAGTGATCGATATTTTAAATAGTTTATGTATTTCAGAATCAGTGGAAAAAAAATAAAATAGAAAATGTATCTAACATATAGTGACACGGAGATTGTGATGGCTCTACAATACTGGTGTATGACACGTTTCCAGTCGCAACAATTACCACTGTTATCGCAACATAAACGCGGATTTACGGTCGAAGTGCGAGGACAATATCATATTTGTGATTTAATAGAACGTATGTTATCTATATGTGTGTTGAGGTCTATTAGAGTGATCGTGCGCTTCGAATCGTTGATATTTTTAAAAACTGTTTAAATTGTCTGGACGATATTAATGATGTATCGTTATTTTCTGAAAAATTCCACCTAGCAGAAAACGATTTGATAAGGAAAACGTATAAGAGAAAAGAATCTTTCCAATGAAATATAGTGAATGACCACTCTGTATTATTGCGACTTACATTCCGACGCGAGTAGCCTAAGTGCTACCGACGTCGAAAGCCTCTTAGGCCGCCTTATTCCAAAGTTAAACTACACTCCTTCTGCCATTACGAGTCGAGTAAAGCTGTTTACAGCGTTTAGCAACAGATGCTGCGCTAGTAACAGCTTGCAAATGAAAACGATTTTGTTCCGCCACGGCCTACTCAGCTCACACCGTGAAAATTTATCTTTTAACGAATCGCGTATAATCGCTTTTATTTACCATAGACCGCTCTTCTCACGATTATCTTGGTTCTCACATGCTTTTTGCCTCTCGCTCTCCTTTTCTACCCGTATTCTCTCTATCTCGTTAGCCTTTTCTGTTTTACCTCTTTCCTTCTCTTTCGCATGTACAAATTTGAACCTTCGCCGATTAACTTCGCGTGTAAGGCCGAAGTCATTATCGTGTCGTGCTCTCCACCGGGAAATTGTTTCATGATCGTCGCGCTAAAACGATATGGTGCTTCCGCACGACGGTCGATGAGATAAGAACTCAATTAAGTAAAATCACTCGACAACGGGTTCATTAATTACGACGACTTTGAAATATATAATTATTAGATATTTAAAGACTTTGTGACACAATCAGCAACTCTCCTGATGTCATGAAAAGAGCATTATTATTCTTAATTTAGACGCATTCCAGAAGGAAATTTTTACAACAAATGTGCAATTAATGTCATCGAAAAATAAATTCTTTCTGCTGTAAATGTAACTAGTACTGCATTTTATGTGTGAAGATCGCATATATTTCATTTTGTTAATTTTTTAATGATGAGGTAATATTAAGTGTGGGAAAAAGTTCGTGGCATTAAAAAACGCCACGAACTTTTTCCCACACCTAATATTAACTTCTTTTATCTTTATTAATTTCTTAATATTAAGCGTATAATATTTTTCTTTTAAGATTCGCAATTAATATAAAAATAATATAATATACGTTAAAAGCATGATCTAATAAGCTATAAAAATGATATTGCAGCTAACTTATCGATCGCAGACCAATGAAATTTATCGTAAGTTTATTCGCGGCTAATTTATTGCGGCCCGATTTTATATCGCGGGCACACCATACTTAAAAATATTGATACTATTTTAATGCAGGTAGAATATTTCATTGGAATATAATTAGATGCGTATCAGAGGTTGTACCATCCGTGTTTTATGCAAATACGCAAATAAATCGGCTATTTATTTCCGTATTTTAGTAAAAGCGCCCACGAAACATAATATAATTCGCATTGTAATTGTACGGCAAATGTATTTCGCGAACAGTCCGCTTGCTTTCTCGCAGACAACTAACGAAAAACCAATGTTTTTATGTACAATCACATTTTTATTTTATTCCGCTCGGAAACTGAGAGAATGAACCGCCGAGACTGCGAACTAAATAATGAAGAAGTGCAAAACACATTTAAATCTTCTTAAACCGAGTTTAACTAGTTAGACTAACTTCCTTGGAATAAACTCTTAACGGCGGCTTCTGTTTTTTTTTTTCGCTTCGCCAAGTAAGTATATATCTCATAGAACGCAGCATATTTCCGACGATAATATTTTACGGGGAATTCCTAAAATACACCAAAGTGACTCGCAAAGCAATCGCAAAATGTCGACTGGTACTTCGTGGTGCGGAACAAAAAAGTAATAAAAACTTCGAGGAATGTTTAATGACGCCTAGTACAGTCCGGTATTCGTTTAATTTGTTCGAAACTTCCGTTAAGTGTTTAATTAGTTAACTTTACATACTGTGCAAGCAGGTACGCAAACACTTAGTAGGTAAATTACAGGTCAAGCCCATTCCATAACTTTCCAGCATCTCTGAGAGTAGGGTATATATTGTATCTCCATGTATGCGATAGTTGATAATATGCCGAGGCTTTGAGACTAGATAAGTCTCCTTTAATTTTTCACTTTTTTCCTCTGGCTGGCTTATCTTCAAAATTTTATCTTCCAACGGATGAAAACAAGATTTTCTTAATAATTATTATTTTTTGAATATTGTTACAGAAAATAATTTGTATTATTAATAATCAAATTATAGCGATATTTATAAATTTAATTTAGAACCATAAAAGATAATCATAAATTTTGCAATTAATCACAATTCAATTAACATTGATACAATTCTTCTATGATGATATTTTGCGTGTGCTTAAAGTAATATAACAATTAATTTATTAATTTATTTATTAACTGCATATTTTCCTTTATAATCCAGTTATTTAACTTCATATTATGCTGTAACATTTAGGTATGTGAATCGCGTTGCTATCCTGAATAGTTATTATCTGGTTATGATCGAACATTCCAGAAGACAATAAAATTAAAAAGTCAGAATGTATCACCGTTCTCATATAATTTACGTTTTTAGATTAACAAGTAAAGCATCAATTGACACTTATATATAATAATTATATAATAATTATATAATAATTACAAATATAAACATTACACATTCAAGTATACTCAATTAAAATACTTAATGGATATACAGCTTTGGCTAAAAATATTAGGCATCTTTTTTATTTATTTGAAATTCTTTTATCTGCATTGTTATTGATATTATACATAAATTAAAGGATTTTTAATTCACAGCAAATATCCTAAATAAATTTTTAAGCTAATAATTAAATAATAATTAATAAAATGCCTAACATTTTTGGCTAAGGTTGTAATTTAAAACTGCTCATTTTTGAAACTAAAATTCTTATCTATATCTTATGACATTCAACTATATTACTGTATATCTAATTTTTCACAATTCTTAGACGCATTTTATCCAGTTATGTTCCACGTTCGTATTGCCAAGTATTGTCAGTCCTAAATGTCAACCCTATTATCTCAAAACTCATTTATCTTGAAAAGCCATCGCAAACGACAATACCTGCTCGAGAACGAGACGGAGAATAGAAAAATGAGGTCGCAGTATTATGGAGATCCGTTATCTGGCCTCAATAAAACAGATCCGAATGCATCCGTCAATACGGCATTCTCAACATTAGTTGTAAGCTACGTGCAGACCTCGTCTAAGCTTGACAATATAAGATATATATATTATATCTGTTTTTCTCTAGATTCGCAATTCTTTGCTTATACATATCAAAATATGTCTTAAATTCCTAAGGAAAATCATATTGGCGACTAAAAGAATAAAATTAATTTTAACTTGCTTTCTGAGACAAGCAAAAATGTTAAAATTAACATTTTTAAACACAACATTTTTGCATGTCTCCACTATC
>Ga0157364_1005609_pt1 | contig 12807 bp, 10 predicted proteins | sample AttsexASBM2_FD_111476 | JGI IMG/M metagenome (GOLD analysis project Ga0157364, IMG submission 111476) | Fungus gardens microbial communities from leaf cutter ant in Ribeirão Preto, State of São Paulo, Brazil - Atta sexdens ASBM2 | ecosystem: Host-associated > Fungi > Mycelium > Unclassified ... | reverse complement strand
TTTAAAGATTTGCATTTTACTAAAAATTATTCCTTGCTACTTCACGTATATTACTTTCCTTAATTTAATAGTATTTTAATGCCACGGAAAGGTATTACTCATAGCTTGTCAAATATAAAAGATATTAGCAATCATTTGAGGCCGCAACTCAGTCGACAGAACTAAAATAACATCAATGTTATAATTTCGCACTCAACAATATAAATGTAACATATAATATTACGTAACATCGTTGAGTGTAAAATTATAATATTGACGTTATGTTACTTTTTATTGACGTCGACGGGCACTATTTTTATCTGATTACATTCTTCCTTGATTTTTCAAGTTTATTTAATGACCATGACCGACTTGCATTTTATTTAAATTTTATTTTTTGCTACTCTACATATCGTTCTGCTTAATTTAATAGAATTGTAATGACGGGAGAGAAGTTAATAGCTTTTCAAAGGAAATTAATATTCAAGGTCGTCTATTGTTACCTACATCCTCTCCTCGATTTTTCAAGTTTATTTGCATGGTCATAATTTGCATTTTATGAAAAATATTAATCTATTTATTATCATCTACTTTATTATCATTCTTTTTCATATGTTGCACAAAATATAGATTTATGTTTCTTTCATTCGGAGCACGTCTCGCATGGTGTCCTCTTCGTTCGACATATGCCGCACTCGTTTTCCAGGGCCACGCGTACGCTCATTAGCGTATGCTATTACGCCGTGGCATAATTTCACGATACGGGTGCGATCATTTTCCGGAGATAGCAAGTCTTCCGGAAGAGCGCGGCCACTGGCAGCGACCTCTCTTGGATAGGTCAGTGCCAAGGGCCATTCATGTCGAGAACGCGACGCCACGGGTGGGAGAAATTGCGACGAAGCTTTTTCACACTAGTCTTGCATCCAAGCGTCTTCCCTTTCCCTCTTTTCTCTCTAGCCGAATCGCTAGCTGCGAATCGTTGCATGTTGCGTTCACACGCGTTCACGCACCAACACGCACAGCGTTTCAATCATTTTTATCGGGCAAATCTGCATCTCGTCGCTCGCTTCTACAGCTACACCGTGACAAAAGTGGACGTAGCAGATGCCACGATGCGGGCACTATCTTGCCGATGGCATCTATGACGGTCACGCCCATTTTGGATCATTATTCTAGTTGGCGGTTATCATTTCACCTTTCACCGAGTCTCCAGTCCCGGTAATGAATAAGAAAAAGCACCTCTCAGTCGAGAGACTGCTGGGTCTCTTGATCTCCACATCCGCCTTTTCTCTTCACGTTAGTCATTCTTGCCTAGACACCCGCGGTGCAATTGTGTCAAGCCTAATGGTTTTCGCTCCTACAATGAACAACCGAGGGGATGACGGACAGAAGAAAAATACGAGAAGCCAAAACTTTTGAGAGTCGTCGTTCCAATTTTTCTTTTTACGCTCTACTGCTTTTTGACAGAAGAAAGAATCCTACGTCTACATTGTCTGTTTATTCGATTTAAATATTTTGTATGTATACAATTCTTGCAAGAAAAGATTAATATTCTGATAGACGACGGTATCGGACATTTTAAGAAAAATTTAAGTTCATATAAACGTGTCCTATTCTGAACAGTTTCCGAAAATGAATATATAGTTACAAAAAAAGATACTATATATTTTAGAGACAAAAAAGATATACTACATTTTTTTTCAATAACTTATTATTCAAGTGACACATTTTTTAAAGTTTATAATAAATTTTCGAAAATTCCACTGTTCAAAGTATCTCGGACTGTTCGGTATACATATGTACACAGGCACACACTCACACACATAACATGTTTATTTAAAATTGATATCATCACCTTCCATATTGACCTTTCCTTTTGGGACACCCTACCTGTATGAGACATTCTACCTGCATCAAAAAGAAAAATGGGAACAGAGCACCTAAATGTTGCTACTGCGTCGTAAGGCATTATGAGGATCTCAGTCCAGGTAACATTTTTAATTTTTTGAAAGTTTGTGATGAAACTCCGAGCTTGTCTCATTTATTGATTTTACGACTAAATTTATTTACATATACCAATATTTACTTACAAATACCAATTTACCATTGTTTTATTCTGTTGGCTACAAACGGTTTTATTATTTTAAAAAGAAGAGAGCATTAAGATTGGAAGTTGGAAAGGTATCAGTTGTTTCAACGAGAGTTACGCAATGATATAACTTTGTTCAGAGCTGACAGATTGAACTGTCGAGTAATCAACGCATCGAGTATCCCTGGGATTATGTCGGATGCTGATAGCGTCAATGGAACGCGATACTTCTCGCGGCACATACCTATATGTATGCGTGTGTATTTTTCGCGGGCGATGCTGTCGATAACAATTGTCGCGGCGCGTGACAAATGGCAGTCCGACGGAATGACCCACGGTGGATTCTTGTAATTTTAGATTACACTTCGTTGCCCAAGGGCTATGGTTAACGCATGGTCGGTCAACCCCCTCGACCATCACGGAGTATCTTGTCCAGAAGGGTTAGATTAGATACGTCGTTCACTTCAGGCCATATATCTGTTCGACCCCGTCTTTCCATCGCTATGTCGCGTGTGTACACACATCTATTTGTCGATTGTATATGCGCGCGCGCGCGCGCGTGTGTGTGTGTGTGTGTGTGTGTGTGTGCGTGCGCGTGTGCGTGTGCGTGTGTGTGCGCGCGCGCGCGCGCGCGTTTATGTGTATTTATTAACCATACGTGTCCGACGTGTGTGCGTGCGTGTGTATGTGTATGTGTGTGTGTGCGTATATGTTTGTGCATGTGTAGATGAGCGTGAGTCGCGCGGTGAGTTACGGGGCTGCGGACAGAGTGATGCATTGCCGCAGAACCGAGAAGGACCAGATCCCACGGGAATCGAACGGGAACCCTTGCACCTCACACCATTACACCCCGTGACAGAAGGGGAGGTTGAATTATTGGAATATCGACGTTACCAGGCATTAAATGCTTCAATTACGATTAATATCGAAATGCGTTAGAACAATGCACACGGCCCGTCTCGAAAGGGATACCTTTTGGAACAGCGTATTCACGTCTGTCTCTTGGCATTCGCGCTATTGTTACTTGCTGAATAAATGTTTTATTCTATTCCACCGGCTACGTTAACAGAAATGAGCTTCTGTATCATTAATTCTATTCTTACATGTACGTTGATATTGAATAAATATTTTTCACTAATATTTAAAAGGACAAAAAGATGAATGAGAGATTTTATGAAAGATATATAATCCAAGATAATCTATTTAAAATCTGATCTTTAAATATTATATAGATATATACATGGAAAAAATCGTTTTACTGAAGTGTCTACAAATTTAATTAAATGCAGATCTGAAAATAATTTTGTTTGGACCATGAAAATTAATTAGGATATTCAAACTGATTGTTAAAATATTAAAACTTTTTGTAACATTGTCATCAACTTTTAAGCATTCTACCTAACTATTTTTTGAAGATCTAACAAAATTATTTTCAGATGTCTCCAGTTAAATTTTTAAATATTTTGGCAAAATCGTTCTTTCCGTGAAATATAACCGTATCCCAAAAAAAATATATTTTTTAAACGTATACATTTAAAAATAAATCATCAACTAATGAAAATTAGAAAAAAGTCATTCATGAATCAAGATACTAATATTTCGAATTAATATTAATGCGCGATATAAGATTACCGCAAATGCAAATAATCCATGATTATATACAGACTTACTTCGCGCGCGCGTCAACATTTCGCTCCCGTTACGTCCATCGCCACAGTAACTGTCGCCAGTGAAATACACGGGTGGACTCTAGTACGGAGGGCAAACGTTATTGTTGCACCATATAAATCGCGCTTGATCGCGGAGGAGTATGGACCCGTATATCAAAACTACTGCCGTCCGTGCACCCACTGTAATTTGTGGTCGGTAATAGAAGAGGGAAACGCACATCCGACGAAATTATTATCCAGAAAATACATGAATTCTGCGGCGACGACGGCGGTACTTCGGGGTCGCTCAAAGGTCGTGGTGCGCCTCCCTAGCGACGCTACTTCACGGTTTCTGTAGGCAATGTGCGAACCGACACTGTCGTCGGCAACGTCCAACCAATTCCCGTAATGCACAAATATGGCATACTGTGCAATAAAGCTATTCCCATCTTGTTCCTTTTTTCAAGGAATAAAATCTATGATTGAACAATTTTGTGATAAACTTATAGATGCATTTCGCATATATAGATAGAACAATCAATTTGAAATTGATCCTATAAGACGAATGTTTATCATCTTAATTACGTAAATATTTATGCCAAAGAATCCATTTCAAAGATACCATTCTGCGAAAAAGAATTGCAACGTATAATGATAATCATAGTCCAATCACATGATCCACCTGCTATTGCGGACGTTGAAATACTCTGAAAATCGTGGCCGCACAGACGAATTCCGGCAATAGAGAAGTTCCCAACTCGTTAAAGCTAATATCGCAGCCTCCGCCCCAATTGCTAATGCGTTCGCCCGTACACACCCACGACACAACACTTTATTTTTATTTAAAGTGCCCGAACCACACCCCTCCGTCTCGGTTGCCGATTGCTCGACTGGATGGCTGATCGGCTCCCGCTTCATTCCGGCAGGTTGAGGGGATGTGAAGGAGAGTCGATCGATTACCGCGATTAAAATAAAATGTAAATGGCGGTACGTGTGCGCGACTCGTGTGTTATGCAAATTCGGTTCTCCGGTAATCACTGAGTGGAAGCTGATGTCTTCCTCCGGCGCTAATGGTCCGGGAAAATGTAAAAAAAGACGAACGGAGAGAGAAAGGAAAAAGAGAATCGATGAAAGAGAAAATAACAGCGTGAAGTGTATTGCGGCTACGTATATGTGTACGAACGAGTCTGCGAGGTGCGTGAGTATGGGTGAATGTATATGCGACAACGAATCGAAGAGGAGAGAAATGAGTAGCTCGCGAGGGTTGCACTCGAGGGTGCAGTTGACTTCAATAGTTTAACGAGAAATGGTCGAAGATCTTGAATTCGGTTCTCATTCCGGAGATTCTTATTTTCTGATTTCCAGACTGCTTCGATATTTATTTGTTGCTTTATATTTCATGCTTTATATTGCACCTAAAGTACTAATCTTACGGGAAACAGTGAGAAAAATTATTAAGCTGTAAACACATAATATCAAATTATATTCAATTTGCGTTATTGTTAATCATTTTTATAGATCATTACTGCTCTTATTCAATACCTAATTACTTTAATTAAAACAATAGAGTTAAACAATTCAATTCAAGAAAACATATTAAATTTTACTTAAATTTAATCTATTATTTACTAAGCATACGACAGCATGTACGTTGTTCTTTGAAATTAATCATGGAAATGGATTGAATTACATTTTAATACACATGAAAGTTAAAAATAACAAAATGTTATTTAACTTAAGGGATTGGATTACAAATGCTCTATTGATCGCTTGTAACAGTATATAAGTTATCCTTTATGTGACTACGTTGCAATATTAACTCATTACTATATTGTAATAAATGTGCTGCGTTATACGAGGACAAATGAAATTATTACCGCACGTTTATAAAATGTTTATAATGTTCTATAATACATCGCTATAATAATACGCTTAAACGATGCACCTGCACGGCCCTTAATACTCTTGTTTAAAAGCACCACCCGTAAAACATAACAAACCCATTTATCGCGATAAGTGAATGAAAAATATCCATTAGCGTCCAGTAACGCGGAGTGTATCGTCGAAACTATGGTAATCTACTTGCCGGGTACGCGCTTATAATACATTATGCCGGCCAAATGTGTTCTCGATATTACATATTACACGGCATACCGCAGCCATTAATCTCGGCCACTTGCCGCGGCCGTAATTAATGCTAAACCAACACGCGCGATCGCGCACTTTCTACCGAAACCGAATGGAACGTCCACCCTGATGAAACCGCACGCCAACGGTAAGCGTGACACGCGATTCAACGCGTATCTGCAACAGTGCCGATAGGCAAATCGAATGGCGATCGCTATTTGTGAGGGAATGGGTCCTGAGTTGTGTAGCTACATATAGGACAGACAGAAACGAAGACATAGAGAGGTAACTAGCGGGTAGAAGAGAAGGAGAAAGGGAGAGAAAGGAGTTCAAGCAGAATAGGATGGCTCGCAAACTGGACAAAGATGCAAAGCTCGACCGTACACGCAATTGCGGCAGCGCGCTCGTGTCACAGGACACCCAACGGTATCAAAAGGACGGTAGGTAGGTGCATGCCGATACATTCATTGTGCTGCATACGCACACGCATGCATGTGTACACGTACATTACTACCCTTCCGCGCAGAGTGCAGCGGCGATGCAATGCGCCGCGTTCGACCGCGCCAGGATGATTAATTAGTTGTCGCGCGTTCCATGTCACCGTGTCACTCTTGTCACGGCTTTGTCACTTCACTGCGAGCACACATGCACACGCGTGTCCCGCGCCGCAGACGCGCTATCACGTGGACCGGGATAGCGCGCGTCCGCCCGCGCAAAGCAAATTGCATTGTAACCGGGGCTGCAACAGGCGCGCCATTAATCAATGCCTAGAACACAGTACGCGATGCGTACTGCCAATTTTCAAGTCGCGCCCTCGACGACGACCCTCGCGGACAAAACAGCAAGATAGGTACGCTATGTACGTTGACCATATAGAAATGAAGGCGTCTGGAGATGACGCGAGCCTCCCGTTTGCGGGATTCGATTCTGTCAGTCAGTACAATTAGTATCGATCAAGCACTGGTCAAGTTTGATACAATTTCTAATTTCGTATGTGAGGTGTCAGGTCCTATAAAAATTAATTATCAGTGCGCCAATATCGCATGTACCAGCAAGACCGCAGACTTAAGACTTAATCTTAGATCTTGCGTAATAAAATTGCATCTGCGTACATATAGTTTGCGTTGATTTTCTTCGCTTGTGATGCATTCACCGGATTGCAGTAATGGCGAGCAAAAACAGCTCTCGTATGAAAGGTAGTTGGCCACCAAGCCGGTCGATACAGTAACGTAATCATATCCGTGTGACGTCACCACGCCCGGATGTTGCCGATTTCTTTCAACGACGCTTGATCACTCGATTTACCTGTTGCGCCGGTGCCTGGCAGCATTTCATCGAGACACATCCTCGCTATAAATATCAGACTCGACGAGAATAAAGATATCCGCGACATCGTTTTCCTCTCTTCCCCCCCGCTTTCGTTTTCCTCTTTTTTTTGCTTTTCTTTGCGTTCTGTTGGACCATGTGTTAAATAGCTTCAACATGTTTTTCGTTTTATCTTCTAGGAAATGAAGTTGTTAATTACGGAGCTTCATCCACTTATCATGTTTACCTCGCGTTCTGTGAGATTTCTATCCTCTTTTTAATGTCTTGTTCAGCTTGCAATTAGTAAAAAAGCATCACGTTTGTAAATATGTATGTATAATATAAAAGCATTTTAATACTGTTTCATTTAATTGAAAGGATGGCATCAAATTTTCATTAACATAGTCGAGAGTATCATATAAAATGTAATTTAGATAAATTAAAACCTAATATACGATTTATTTTTAGCACTAATTTAAATTTAGAATGCCCTTTAATCCAGATTAAATTGTCGCCAATTAATTATTTAATAAAGATTTAATTAAAAGTCTAATTAAACTATATAATTAAACTATATCGAATTAATTTTCAAGCAATTTATATTAAAAGTGATAAAATGATAATAATAAAATAAGAACATATACATTATAATTATAAATGTATAAATATACAAATTACGGTTTTTCTATTTTATATACATTTAAAAAGGTACGACTATTCCTGATTTCACATGTGGAATATATTTGCGTATTACGTCAATACAATTTACGGGACACACCGATTCAAGTGTCCAGTGCTTGACAGTTAATTAAGAATCAATTTACAGGATTGCGGGTGATGCCTGTAACGCATAGAAATCAATCAATTTGCATGCAGATATATTCACGGCATTTGGAATGAATGCTTGCGCGCTTCGTATTTTGAAACATTCTTGTCGCAGCGAATACTCGATCAGTGCAAATCAATTAGCGAAAATCAATCAATTTATCGGCTAACAAAGCCATTTCTCGCTTACAAACGTTTGCAAAATGTTCATAAGCATGTCCGTATATATGTGTTTATTGTATATAATTCTTGCGCAATTAAATTTATTATATTTCAAAAAATAATATATACAAATAACATAAATGTATTATTATTTAAGAAATATTGTAATTATAACATTTAATAATTATCTATTATATAAATTAATAAGTCTGTAATGAAAATTAGATTAATTTTTTAAGAAAATGATCCTCACACGTGTAACACCGTATGATAAAATATATGATTGCATTTTATAAAAATTATTTTATGAGAAATAGAAACTCATGCGTAATATAAACACAAGGTATTTTTTTTTTACGAAAGGAACTCCACTACGTGAAATATAGAAATCATCTGTCGGAAGGTAACTGAAACGGGTTAGATATTACGGGCTGTCGGAAACACACACGTTTCGCTCTCTAATTAACCAAGAATTTTGTCGGCTTCATAAGAGATTGGATCAAGTTGGATCTGATAAAGCGAATCGCATCCGGTGCGTTGGCAATGAAAGAGCGAGTCCTCTTCTCGCACGGGAATTTCGAAGAGGAAACACGAGCTCGAGCTGAAATTTCGAGTGTTAAATATGTAATTGTGCTAACAAGTGAATCACTGAGGTAGAGCCGGAATAAAATAGAGATAGAACGAAGAGGATGAGCGACACGCACATAAGATAACTGCGAGGAAAAAAAAGGAAAATTTGACGAAAACGGCGAAAAACGAGAATGATAAAAGAATGGTCCTCTTTCCACTGTCGCCTCATTCTTATCCTCGCAGTTGGCTCGACTTGCGCTACCGCGGCATTGGACTTAGTCACGACTTTGGCTATACGCCCACAACTTTCGTTTTATTATTTAGCTCGCGCAGGAAATGAGCCAGTGGAGTTAAAGCAGGTAGAAATTAATGGAAGACGTTGAATAGCTGCTGAGTGGACGGCAGTCTTACAGACGAAACTGATATCGTCGAGAAATTGCTGTAATTGGGAGGACGAAGTGAAAGCAATTAAGAACGATTTCCAACTTATATAATGGACAGTATTTGTGTAATTATGAAATAAAATAAATTCAATTTATCTACATGGATAAAATGTCTAAAAGTAATATATACAGTGGCTGCCAAAAATTTTCGGTCGACATATAATTTTATTAACATATTTTTTTATAAACTATTTTTCAATTTATAGATTTATTTATTAGAATTAAATAAAATTCTTATTATAATGAACACGATATTTTTAATAATTATTGTAGACTACATTAAAAAATTATTCATTAGCCGGAAACATTTGGCATTGTATGTCACATATCTAATAGAATCAAATTTCATTCTAGATTGCTCGACAAAATTAATTGCCTGTCATTCTGCAGTTCGTGCAATAAATTATGAAGAAATCGAAAAAGAATTTTATCCTGAAGCGTTCTTGAAGATCACCTTGAAGGTTCACATCATCACTTTCTCATTTCTCACTTCTATCCTCCAGCGGTAATAAAAAAACTAGACTTAAAGGCAGTTCCGACTCAATTAGCAACTTCCCGCCTCCATTTGAAACGATCAATCTAAAACAGAAATCGCCGACTGTATATATTTATTTCCTGCCTCGCTGCAGTTGACAATTTACGATGCAATAAAGTAAATGAATATTAGCCATATGGCTATCTATTATAAGACTTGGCAATCTCAAAGTTTTCTTCTATTTAATATTGAACTTATAAACTTACTGCACTTTCATAAAACAAATTACTTTCACTTATTGCCTGCTCGTTTATCAATTATAAATTTCGACTATACATACAACTATACTCAAATGAATATACGTATTTAGTAAAAAATGAGTCTGAAAACTTGAGTTTTTCTCAATTTTTCTTGGTTAAATATATTAATGAATATAGAACACAAGTCTTTAAAAATTCTTACTTGTGACGATCATTTAAAATATGGACTAGTTGTAGTTAAAATATGGATCTATTAATAATCTTTGATTTTATTCATATTTCGAAAATTTTTCACACATCAGTCTTCATTCTCTCCAAAGGTTCGTTCCATTCGATCACGCTATCCCATATCGGTCGCCATTTTCGCAGAGGGAAAATCCATCATGATCCCGCGGATTTCTCCCGGACATCACCGTCATTAAATGATCGCACAAAGCGCGGCGAAGCCTCGGCTTTAAGATCTCAAGCTGTTGCTAAGGGATTGATGGTGTTACCATGGCAACTATACTGAGGGCCTATTGTTGCACCCCGCTGGTAGATTCGTGCTCTCTTCCTCTCCTCACCCTCCATCCTCTCCTTGCACCCCGTTCCCTCGCATGGCATATTTATTTGCATGTACTGTAGGTGCGCGCGTCTTGCGCGTGCACACGCACGCTACGCATCTCCGAATACACGTATATGTATGCGAACGCGATGCGTGCGTGCATGCGTGCGTGCGTGCGTGCGTGCGTGTCGTGCATTTATGCATCTATGCCAGTGGTACCAAACCCCTTAACGTGTTCGGGGCAATGTCCTGAGTTTAAAGACGAGGGATCAAGTCGTTGAATTCTGATACGAACGGTTAAATTTTCTATCGCGATAACGTTCTGATGAATCGGCATTATTCATATCCGATCGATCCTTTTCGATTTCGAGAGAAGAGGTTAGCAAGTAGAGAACTTCAGATGGTGCATAATGAAATTCAGGGGAGATAATAAAATTCGATCTTTTTCTAATACCTTCATGTCTGAGTTACGATTTACAATGTGAAATGTATCTCTTTATATGTAACGCTTTCGCAAATCTAATCTTTCGAATAAAATTACCGTCAACCGTTTCTCTGAATTAAAACGCAATTCGTCGTCTGTTTAATAACATTATTGTTCGATATCAAATTAAAAAATATTACGTGTCTATTATAAAAATATAAAAATAAAGTCATGCGATTAAATTACAAAAATCTCTTGACGTATATGAGATATCAAGATGAGGATAAACAGCAACTGGCAGTGCTATCAAACTCACGGAAATGTTCAGGCCAACGACCTCCGTTTAAATGCGAACAACCGAGCTAGGAGAGCTCCGCTGGGCGCTTCGAAGAAAGCCCGTTTAAACTTTTCCACTAAAGGTAAATTATATTCGTCGGGTATGGAGTATTACGGAAGTACTGCGTCGGCAAACACGAAATTGAACTGGGTCAAAATGAGAACGGCGAATTTGCGCTTCTTCTTCGTAACGCTGTCGCCATCAAAGTCGAGTCGTGGATGGGCGGCTTTTTGCCGGATGTCGTTGCAAATCTACTGTACCACTGATGCCATTTGGGACAAAGTGCTCATTGGGATTTACCACAGTTTCTAAAAATATTATGTAAGAAGAATCGTTATCGTTTACTAGACTAATCGGACTTTCGAGCATGAGGTGATAAAAGTTTATCGTCGCTTTTGCACTTCCTTAAAACTCATGATATCCGCAGAGTAGGTTCTTTATTTTCAATGTAAAATATAATATTACACACATCAAAAATAGAGACAATTTTGTAAATTGTGAAATAAATAATATTCTTTATTAATTTCGAAATAAAACATTGACACGGACAATATTTTTTCAACAAACTCTCGTATGAACGTGTTCCATTCTGCGTATCGAAATATCAAAGAAAATATCTTTATATCCACGACGATGAATCATAAAGCGTACGGATGAGAGATGGAAAAAACATAAGAGACCGCGGTAGAATGTACGCATAATGCATCGTTGAAACGAGAAAGGAACTGTGCACAATTCACGCGCGCGACACGCACTTTCATCCTGCGTAATTACAACCAGAACGTCATCCTTCGATCGAGGAAAGGCCGAGTATAATACGAACATGCGAGGATCATCATTGTGCTCCATTCGCGCGTGCATCTGACGCGGTGTATATTTTCTTCAATATTCGATATCGAATATAAATGTGTAAAAGTGCATATCCCTACATATATATAATAATAAAATTTCAAATATATTCTTAATCCTTCTATCAATTTTTGGATACCCATTTCGAATGAAAAATAGTAAAAATATATTTTTTTACGAATTTTGTTATGACTTTTTAAATTCTCATCCTTCAAAAAATATAGTTTCATACAGATATCATTTCGTTTTTACTATTTTTAATATTTTTAGAAAACTTATGATACATAATAAAACTTATGATATATAATAAAAAGATGAAAAATTATGCATTGAAAGATGAATTTTTCATGTTCCATTTTGTACAGTATGGCCTGTGCGCAATGATGTGAAGGTATTTATGATTATCCCAAGTTATTACTTAGATGCGCTTTTATTATATAACAGCCAACATATCGTAGCATCGTCGCCGGATTCCAGCTACGATTTGCATCGTGTGATGCATTGTGCATTTCATCTCGGCGAACGAAGGATGAGGAATAGGGAGGAAATTCTTTCTCTTCGGAACCATCATTTCCGGCCTATCTTCACGTAGCGTTCGCTTTGTCGTATTGATTATATGTCGGATTAATTCGCAGAACGCGGACGCAGATACGTAACGAAGATACGCGCGACGTCACAATGACAAGCGAATGGCTCCACGAAGTCATGCGTTATCATGCGTTATAGATAAAGCGCAGGCTTCTTGACTTGAAAAGTCTCCTCATTATCT
>Ga0157364_1005608_pt1 | contig 12807 bp, 4 predicted proteins | sample AttsexASBM2_FD_111476 | JGI IMG/M metagenome (GOLD analysis project Ga0157364, IMG submission 111476) | Fungus gardens microbial communities from leaf cutter ant in Ribeirão Preto, State of São Paulo, Brazil - Atta sexdens ASBM2 | ecosystem: Host-associated > Fungi > Mycelium > Unclassified ... | reverse complement strand
TTGAATTATTTAAATCTCTCTTAAATTATTTAATTCCATTATTTTAATGATTTTAATCAAATTAACAACATAATAGGATAGGAACAATGTAATAGAATAGCAACTTATAGAAATGGTTAAAAATAACTCAAATTGCGTGTAATTTAATATTATAAATTTAACAGTGCATTATTATCGTGCATTTTGAAGCATTTCTCTTCATTCCCTTTGCCTACTTTAAAAAGCTATTTAGTGATTAATATACCCTCATAAAAGTTTCAGCTTTCTTCGAGCTTTGAAAAGGTGCAGAATATCGCAACAAAATGTTGAAAGCTTTCTATTACGATACGCGGTACTTAAATCCCTCAAAAGTGCCGCCACGTTTCTAATGTACCCCTTTTCTCCCCCTATAAATAACTCAGGGCCGACGAAATGCGTTTTCGGTTAGCTTTTACGTCATCATAAACCGAACGGGAAGTAGCTCTGAGGAAACTCCGTAGCTACACCAAAGTCCCGCCGGCGCTTTTCAGCTCGACATAAGAAAACGCATAAGCCACGAAGGAGAGACATGACGATTTGTCCTCCGCTCGGAGAAAGCTCAGAAGTAGCAGCAACCTGAATATTACAGACGTCTACTTTATCTTCGCATCAAAAGACGGTGGGGGCTTTTACAAGCGCGTCAACGCAAGTACCGATATTACGAGCGCTTTCACGAGGCAAAGCAAAAAAAAAGAGGAAAGAATAGTTGACGCTACCGCAAAAGGAAATTCTGTCAGCGTCGACATCTTATTTACACCCGTTTGAATCATCGAAATTCATTCCACCTCGCTTCCGATTTTATTCTCTGTGGAAAAGTGCGAGAATTGTGTATCACGAGAGAAATGTAGATACATATATATTAAGTATATAAAGCAAGCACGTTATGTGCATAAAATTCTTTTTCAAAAAAGATGCTATAAAAGCTGAAAGAGTGAAAAGCAGTCTAAAATACACTTCTGCCTGTGACTAGCATAGACATCATACGTTCCCACGACCAGTGCGTTAGCGTAAAAAAAAAAGAAAGGTAAACGATGCAATAGAGGCAATTTTCGTGTTCGACTTCCGCCGGTCTAGTTCCGTTTGTTATAACTTACACCACTTAATTATTGACGATAGCTGTGATTCCATGAATTTTTTGCGCCGATAAACGTTCGCATCTGTTGATCAAACACGTATACTGTAAAAAACACTATATATCACAAATTTAAATTAGTAATAATTCTAGATAATTTTGTAAAGAAATCTTATAACTCGCTAATAATGCATTTGTGAGATTTAAAAGTCATTAATGTCATTATATGGTAATTGCTATTCGACACGGTGATTCACGATCTAAAAAAAAAAAATACTTAATTATAGTTCGATAAAAAAATCATGTAGATAATAAATGGTATAAAGAAATCATGCAAATTATAAATTATTATACGTTGATTCATTTAAATAGAAAATAACATTGCAATAAATATGACTAACAGGAAACATTTAATAAAAAAAAAAAAAAGGATATGAAGCTCGTTACGTTGAAGCATTTAAGGATATTCACAGTCGCGTGTAAAAGGAAAAATCGCAGAGTGGCCTTTTGAAATAAAAAAAGGAAAGAGAGAAAGAAAGAAAAAAGAAGATTGCGCATCACTGACGTGACTCGTCGAACGAGCAGCACGCGTTACAAGCGTCTGCTTTTTAAAGCTCCTCCATCGTTGTAGCGTCATTATATGCTCCGATAAGTCCGGTAATGCCCTTTAATAAGTAGCTCGGCCAGCGAGATGCTGGAAAAGAGCAATTTGTATTTGACGGCTCGACATCGTGTAAATTGCGTTTATTAACAAAGTCAAAATTTTTATTCGTCCTCTATAAATTTGTAAAGTAATAATCGACTTAAATATAACGAATGAATATCATGAGAACTCTCAGTCGCAAATTGTGTTAATAATAAATACGATCAATTGTGTGAGATAATGACAGCGGAATATTTTATGTTAATAGTAATATTAACAATATCATTTTATATATCGTGCAGCGATAATTATTAAGTATTAACTGTTTTTAGAGAATTCATGAAAGCAGTTAATTTATTATAATTATTATAATTATTATAGAAATATATCGGATCGGATATATTTTAACACCAATCACATTGACTCTCTCAAAGATGTTTCTTTTTATTGTTTGTATATATTTAATTCGTCCAGTTAAATCTACGAAGTATATTTTATGAACCTATCATTAATATCGTATAAGTATAGCATATATATATAATTTAATGTACGCATATATTTATTGATGCATTATTTCGGTATCAATATGCACGTAGCAGAAATGTTGCATTGAAATATTACGTTGTAACATAATATGAGCTTTGAATTATTCCCGTCATCGCATTCTCCCTGGATTTTATCCAATCAAATTTACATAATTAATTACCCTACCGAGAAAATAGCCTGCAATCTCATTAAAATTCATTCAAATGAATACGTATTATCTAAAATTAGTTGACGCGAAATCGGTATTTCATGTCGGATCTATTAACGTGACATGAAATGCACCGCATTACAACTCGGAAATGTAAAAAAAAATAATAATTTAATTGACAAGATAGTTTACAGTCAGTTGAATTTGCGACATATCCATTTCAAGAGAGAACTAGATATAAATCGGAGGAAAAGTTGTATATTTCAAATATAAGAGATATATGGAGCAGAAAATATGCAAAGAGATAGTAAAAATATACTCCGTGATGAATCGTGAGTTGATCTTTGCTCGCTGAAAATTTCATCAAAGGCCAAATGTCAGTTGTTGACTTTACGACATTATATCGTAATTATTTCAATAATTGAATTTTAACGACATCTGAAGTTACTCCAACTTTAATTCGAAATAAATTTATCAGATCCTGAGGTGTGCTAAAAAATGTAAGAATTGATGTTTTTCTTTCGAGTCCAAAAAGATTTAATGAATTCATATTTGGGCGCAAATAAAAATTTCGCTAAAGCCTATTTCAATCAATATAGATTAATCTTAATTTATTTTTTATCTTTTTCTAGTTCTAAGAATTAGAAAAGAATAGATTAAATTAAACCAAAGTTATAATTTACATTGAACAGAAAGTTGTTGACTTTTCAACATTATATCATAATTATTTCAATAACTGAATTTTGAAGACATGTGAAATTACTCCAACTTCAATTCGAATTTCGAGTTAAAGTTATGAGACTCTATTGTATTGAAAAAACATACAAATTGATGTTTTTCTTTCAAGTTTTTCTTTCGCCTAAAAAGATAAAAATGGACAAGAAAAACAGGTCACCTAATTTCGACATCCCTTTTATGTGGAACTCCCCAGGAAACCTACCGGAAACACAGAGAGAAAACGCACGCTAGAAGTGAGGGAAAGAGTAATTCCTACGGGCGAACATGGTCGGCATCATTTATTGCTAGTTGAAAGGCTCTTCGGTTTACTAACGATACTAACGGGTGTCGCGGCACAGCAAAAGAGTCGTCGTCGGTACACAAAAAGTCAAACTCTCAATACCTTGTGCGGGTCGATAAATAATCCCGCGGGGGCACCGCGCCGCCACCGTTGAGTCTCGATCAGCTTGCACGTACCATACACGGGCCCGGCGTCGTGCTCGTGTGTACGTACGTGTGTGTGTGCGTGTGCATGTGCGTGCGTGTGCTGTGTATATATATATATATATGCTGAGTGCGTGCGTGTATCCTTTGTCCCACGGCGGTGTGGTAATCCGACTTGTGTACCTCCTGTACCGGCGTATACCGGGGATAGAAGCGAGACGAAGAGGCACGTAGTGAAAGAGAAGGGGAGTCGCACGAAGGCGGCAAAAGCCGAGCGCACTTTATTATTTACGTATCCACATTGGCCGGCGAGAGAAGGAACAGGCACATTCGCTCACTTCATTCGTATGAGGAAAAGAAAAAAAGAAACGGACGGATATACGACGACACTCCTCCGGCACGTATAACACACTCTCACCAATTACACCGCCAGGCTACGTGCGGTCACGCACGTATACACATATACGTTATATTACACACACACACACACACACACACACATGAGCACTCTACTCTTGTGGCTCGGCTGCGTCGGCCGAGGATGCCCGAACGGCTCGCCGAAGGGGCTCTAGTGAATGCGAGAACAGAAGCACGCGGTGGCCCCAACGCACACACAACGTAATTCACGCTCCGATTTAATCGTAATCGCAAACAGACGCGAGGGATTGTCGTAAGGCTTGTTGTCTCCTCGCTAATCACTTATCGTGTCGCGTCGCGAGGATATTTTCGGCGTCGCGTCACTCGGACTGTCTCGCACGCCGCGTCATAACGGCTTGAACGTTTGGCGTTCACTGAGTCAATGCCTGCCCCTTCCATTGCACCCGATGCTGCCATCACCGTTACCACCACCATCGCCGGTTACACTACTACTATTGCAATGCTGCCGGCAACGCTACTACCACAACTGTAGAGCGCGTGGTTAGCGTGATAGCCGCATTTGTCAAAATGATTCTTTCCTCAAGGGGAATATCGTTACAATTGCGGTTCATGCGGTATTGAATTCAGTATACAATTGCAACATGGAAGATTATATACCTTTTCATGTACATATAGAATATCATATCGAAATAAAAATTATTGTTATCATACTATTGTCGATAATGTATCATATTCCTTTTTAAATTATCGATAATCCTATCATATTTTTTTTTAAATATGACTCTTTAGCTTATAAACTTAATGTAATTAGTTTTTAAATTTCAAGGCAGTATTACTAAACACCTCGTCTTATTGTTTGTGCAATCTCATATGTTGTGTTTTATCCTTTTGTTATATTTATTTTAATAATAAAATTATTATCATTATTATTATTATTATTATTATTATTATTATTATACATGACGTATAGGTACATAGTGAGTGCAAAAAGTATTCATACACGAGAGATAGCTTTTTTAAAAAAACATTTTTAGAGAAAGTAAACATTAATTAACAATTTGTTAACAAAAAATAAAATAGATCGTACATTTTTCAAAATTAATTTACCTAAAAAAGTGAAATAACTAAAATATATTATTTTAATAATTAACAAAGATGAAAAATTCATTATTTAGACGTATAAAAAATATTCATGTAGTCAAGAAATATTTAGCTTTTGAAATAATTATTTTCGCGAAATGTTCTGTTTATTTATGTTTATGCTGAAACAATGTTATCATGTACCACAAATAAGTAATTAATATTTATTTTCTAAAAATAAGGTTTTTAAAAAATATTTTTTCCTCCCTACATAAAAGGTTTTTTTAACTCACTTGTATCATAATTAAAAAAAATTAAATTTCAAATAAAGAAATTATAAATGATCATTTAAAATCAAATAAATTTTGCAATACTCTAAAAAACCTTAATCGAAAGAAATTACATATCAATAAATTAAATAAATTTTAATCCACAAATCGATACAATTAATTCATTCTTATTATAACAATGATATAAAAAATCGGGAATTTCATTCTTTTATTATATCGTTCGTGCATTATTATTATTATTAAATCATTTTTTAATTATTGTTACTACTAAATTTTGTTTTTAATTCAATCAATATTATATAAATATAATAATAAAAATTCTCCCGATTTTTTTCTGAAAGTATGAACGGGAAAAGACCGTTTATGTTTTCAAGACATTACCGGACACGCGCGGTCGTTACACACGCAGGCCTTACACATGTTCATTTATATGTTATATGACGCGGTCGGACGATAAACCGCGCGTTTATGGCGCCGTAGTCTATCCATTAGTCTTCGCCGAAAACTGTGAAACTCGCGATGACTCCGTGCCAGGAATTCGGGCGATGAATTTCGCACGAGTCCGGCCAGAAATAGCCTCGGGGAGAAGCGAAAGGAAAACGCGTGACAAAGAGACGATTCAAAAGGAATCGTTCTACCAGCGCCTATTCATCGGTACGACTAATTGCGCGATCTTTTGAGAAGCCAAGCTGTGTGGCGGTGCAGCACACGCTCGCAAATGACTCGCAACCAAAAGACGCGTTCCCCTTATGGACTAGCTACTCGGTTCGTCAACATTTTTGAAATTCAAATCACACGCAGCCTCGGGAGATAATAGTTTCGCATTCGCGCCACTCATTTACCGCTAAACTCGCTTACCTAACTTCGACTTTTTTACGAAATCGGAGACACACACTATACAGTAGTATTCTGCAGAATACTCGGTAAATATTAACAGTATAAACTCTGAAACAATAAAATCTCTGAATGCGACCATCTGTATAATCGACTAATAAAATACAAAGTTATATTTTGTAAGAGACGAGAATCGATGGTTGTATTGTCGAACAAATATATGATTCTCATTAATATCAAATACTTATTTGATTTACTTATACATTAAAAATATGATGACATTAAAGAAAATTAGTGAAAAATATAAAAACAATGTAATAAATGTAATGTATCACATAGTAAAAATTTTGTATTTGTATTAAAAATATAGTCATTAAAACCTTGTTAAAATTTGTGTGTTAAATTTTTTATATTTTACAATTTTTAACCGAGTATTAATTTTAAATAATGTAAGCATATTATTTGAACATTTTATGTTAAATTGATATTTCTTAGTGCAATACAGTTAAATAACACAATTTATGAATAAATGAACAAATAACATAAAAACGTAGTTTTAAAACATAAATTTCATGATAAATAAATAAAAGTTGAATGTTTGTTAATTTAACATATTAAAAATTTACTGAAAAAATATATTTTCACAATTTATTTCTAAACTGTATAAAAATGTTACAATTAATCTTAATCTTTTATATAATGTTTGTGTTACTTTCTAACATGTTGTATTGAATTAACATAAAAATTTTTGAATTAACATCCAAATTTTCCGGATGGAAAATTTGGAAACCCGTGAAATGTTAAACTTGACATAAATTTTCCAACTATGCAGACATACAAAAAACCTGACATTGACCATCTCCCTGTATATCTAATATATCTTAAAGAGAAAAGGTTGGACGTTTTTTTCTCATTTTGCTCACATATACAGGTGTATAATTACTGTTTGTTGTAAAGGACAAAAAAAATAGTATTATGACTCTTTTGTGCTCTTTTTGTTTGTTTTTGAACTTTTATCGAATATATCTTATAAAAAATGTATAGTATCTATCTGGATGCGTTCCAAATTACACATGAAGAGCATGAAATATAATTTTATTTTTTTTTTATTCTTCAATGAATAACAAGGACAAACAATGCAATTATGCACTTTGTAATTTGGAACGCATCCTGTGGTTATAATAATGTATAAACAATCGACAGTCCAATAATAGACGTATTTAAAAGTGAATGTACGCTATCATTATGAAGCATGAAATTTGAAATGTATCTAAAATTAGATATCTGAGTTATTTGTATTTGAATTATACCTCGGATTGTGCGATCGATTATTTGCCGGATATGATTAATAATTTTATCTTAATAACCCAATAGCAGATTATTGAAAATATGACTGGATAGTAATAGAGGTATCCTTCGATCCTTTTTAGGACCAGGTATATCCGATACCTGAACCTAAATAGAGGTCGAGTCTGCGAAACAAAGGGGAGCTGTCGGGAACGCTAATAGCTTGTAATCTGAGAATAAAGCCGTATACAAAAGTCAACTTTTACCAATACTAAGTGGGATTATATATGAAATTTTTTCATTCTCTCTCTCTCTCTCTCCCTCCCCTTCCTTCTCTTTTAAAAATCTAAGCTTCAACTATTAAATTTAATAGTTTCAATTAAATAAAATTAGATAAACAAAATGTAAAAGAGAGAGAATATAAAAATGGAATGTGTTAAAAATATAAAAATAAAAGAAATATTCTAATTAAAATATCATAATTAAATAATCATAAAATTTTCATGCGATGAAATAATCATCATACTTTCTATTAATATTAACCAATTGAAAATTTATTAATTTTTGAACAAAAGAGAATCACGGGCGGTTGCTTTAATAATATCCAAGAAGATCAAATTACACGGACCCGTTTTAAGGCTCTCCTCGCTTTTACGGTATCCACCTCGCGCAGTTTTGCGGCCTATAACGCTTTAAATGCGAAAGGCGTATTTGACCATTAAGCGCCGCGAGTAAAGTGTGGAAAAATATGCGCGAGCGGGGCGCAACGGTGAAGAAATTGCACGCGAAAACCTCCGAGCGTCCGTAAACGAGCGGAAAAGTTTTATGCTCTTTCTCCTCCTCTGCATCGCGCACGTGTACGAGAAGAGAAATGCATATCCGCGGAAACACACCGCGCTCGGGGAAACGTGAAAGTTCGTAGTTGGCGCACGTATCCGAAGGCTTGAAAAATATGTGGGCTCGCGGGCCCTGCCAGCAAAAGCAAGCTTCTCAACGACGACGTTCGCGGAAAATAAGCACGCTCATCGTAGGCGACGGCGACGGTCACTTCTCTAACAGTGTTTCACTTCTCGCCACGTTGCACTTTTAACGAGGCATTTATCACTATTCACTAGAAATTCCGCTACGTTTTGCCTTGCACGTATTAAACGTGAGATTTTAACACGTAATGTATCATCACAGTCAAACATCCATATTTTTTATATAATACTGTCTATATAGTATCAAATAACATGGCAATATATTTATTTCAAGCAGAAATCTGACAGTTTCGTTGAGAGATTTTTAACCTACGTGGATATTATACATATAAAATAATTCAAATGCAACGATATACATTTGCTATGACAACGTAATTAAAAAAAACTGTGTGTTTTTAATTGCTTGCAAAAAGGAATATAAAGAAAAAAAGGGAACAATATAATTTAAAAATACATATACTTTCTTATTCCTTTACAATTCCTTTAATTATAATTATCTCAAAATTGCAATTCAAAAATAAAATTACGAATTTTGACGATTTAAAATATTTGAAACTTATTCTCAGAAAAAAATCTGTTTTTTTAGTCGTGCCGTTGTTGTAGCAAATAATGAGCGATATTTATATGTTAAAATACCACGGATTCATATATTTATTGTTACAGACACATGCATTACATTACAATTAGACTTAGTAAGTCATTGTTATGTAAATCTGTGTGTTTCACAATATTTGCCTGGATTTCTTGCAATCCCGCGCGAAACGTGTCGGTGCCTTTGCAACATTCCTTAAATCTCAGACAGCATTCTCACGCCGATAACCCAGTAATGTTTATCTTTGCACTTAGAAGTGCGCACGCTACCTCTTTATGAAGTATCGTTAACACACTAAAAGGCCGCAGGTTGCCATAGTGCATCCGTATGGCGGAACATCTCGTCTCAGTGAATTGTCCTCAGGCCGGAGTGACGGAAGAATACAAAAGAGATCTCGCATTGACAAGAATTCACTGCCGACTCTCGACAATTACGCATTAGACCTACATATATAGAACACCTGGTGGATCGATACGAGGAAGAGACAGACCCTTCTTCGTCACGTTTCGCCCTCGGTATATTCAGCAAATAAATTCGGCACGCCAATGACTCCACGACAAAATCTCCAAAATCTCGCATGACAATTAAATCGATTTTTCATTTATTTCAGCGTATTAACGCCGAGAATAAAAAAGAAAAAAAAAATCAAGATACGTTTAATTTTAGAAAGAATTTCCAGTTTTATAAAAATTTTTCGATAAAAATAAAAAATATTCTACATAAAAGAAATATTTCCTTTTTCTCTCAGTTAAATAACTTCTCGGTGCTAAATAATTAATAGACATAAAAAGATGTTTTATAACATGTTTTCGCAACATTCTCAACTCGCAAACACAAAAGTGCCTGCAAGAGAAAAATTTGTGTTTGGCATGACAAGATACGACTACGTTAAAAATCCGTTATTTTTTGAAACGGTGAAAGAGAGCGACAACAATAAATCAATATCTAGTAAGCATTACGGACGTATCTCGCATTCGATGACAATCCAGCTTATCGCTATTCACATAGTTCGCGACATAACATATCGCGTATCGATAATAATATCTGCCAAACCAATAATATCTATTCTTGACTACGGACTGTTTGTTTGGCTGTAGTTATATCAATTTAATAAAGACAAATAGCTAAGCCGACAAAAAGAGCGATTTGACTCCCTTGGTTAGCATGGAAGAAACACAAGTACAAGTATCTTACGTCAGTCTGTCATTTTCTGGTCGTTGAATGAAGAAAAATAAGCAAAAATAAATAACAGTGAAAATTTCTCAATATCAAATCTCTCATACATCTTTTCTTCTTTTTTTTTAATATATGTGTATATTAAAAATAATATATATATTACATGTTTTAAAAAGAGAAAAAAAGGATATGAAATTCGATAGTTTTACTATTGTATATTTCTTGACGCATTTTTATTTTAATGTATATATATATATATATATACATACAATTTTTTTATAATTCTATTGTAAGCAATAGTAATAAATATATATATATATATATATATATATATATATACAATTCCATTAAAATTAAAAAATAAGCCTTAGTTTCCTCTTTATATAGTTAGAGCTTCATTCACAAGGAGCTTTTTACCTTCATTCGCTTACAATTTAGAAGCTATTCAAGTGCCTCCATACATTTTTTTTTTCAAGAAGCAATCGACTCCGATTGAGGAACCCATAGGCAAACGGAAGTGCGGTGAACCCAAGTATACCATGTAGGTGGATATCAGAGGGGAGAGAAAAGAATGAGGTGTGGTGCTGCAAAGAGAAGACACGTGCGCGAATCGATCTACTAAAATGGCTCTCGCTATGCGAAATACCGGTGGCCATCAACATTGCATGAATAATGAAAGACATAGCGAGTTTCTCTTTCTCTCTCTCTCTCTCTCTCTGTAATTCCCAAGTCCTTGCTTACTCACATATTACCGCTCATATGTAGATAAACTATCGTAAAAACGTCATTACGAGCAACGCGCGTTCACATATAAAAAACGAAGCGTATAAATACCAATGTTAATTATCCTGTGTATTTTTCGTGTATAATTTACCGTCCGCTTTTTGCATGTTTGATCGCGACTTCTTGGCCTACCGCAGAATGTGTATGTGTGTATTGAAATAGAGACACCGACGTATCGGTGGTATGCAGTGTCGACGGTTTATTAGCAAAGCAAGCGTACGCTTAGATATTCTCAGCATCGTCATTTCCGCAAAGAGTGCGCGCGGTCGCATTGAAATTGTTTGAGAATCCCACGCGCAACTGGATGCTGTGTCTCATTATTAATATTTCCTGTATCAATTTATGAAGCACTGCTTTCAGAAAATGAACGTACGAACATGGTTTTGTCTTTCTCATAAATATTTCTTCCACGTATCGCCAATAGAATTTTGTCTTGTATTCCGTCTGAAATGGACTTGGAAGAACGTTGCGTGAAGGAAAAAATGGTTGAACGAAACCTCAATGGCACCACGCACGACTCCCACATCTGCAATAATTTCGATGGTTTCGAAAGCAAACTGACTCCGTTACGGGAGATCTCCCAATGCGCGATCGCAAAAGACGCTTCTCCGCTTCCTGTATGAAACGCGTTCTCCGATATTCCTATTTCTTTTATCTAGCGAATGTCTTCAGTTAAAGATGCTTCCGTTTCCGAGCGTTGAAAGCGCCACGAAAGAGACCCGGCGCGGGACAAAACTTGGTCGCTTAACTATCGCCCGCGCGGAATAAGATAAACTTTCGCCGTGAATTCCATTTCTACGCCTGTCAGAACAAAAGAAACATTCCCCCGGCATCTTCCTTTTCCTCTCAGCCTCTTCCCACTTCTGAAGGACCGCGACAAGTCGAACAGCTGTAAGTATACCTCCGCACTCTCATAAAGATAATCTCCTGTTCGTGTGTGCGATATTTTTGCGACAAGGGATCACCTTAGGACCTGCTCGTAAATTGACCCGTGACAACTTGAGAGGAAAGATCGAGACCACCGGTCGAACCGTCATGACATTCAAGCTGAGATTCTTTACCTGCTTCTAAGAAACGTCAAGAATAATATCAATATGTCGATACTTGGAAGTTATGTTTTTAGATAGTCAATCTATCTAATCGATTTTGTATTTCCCATGAATGTTACTAGAGCATGTATCATCATGTTATCATTATGTGCATGAAATACAAATATCAATATTGTTAATTACTATATATAGTAATAAACGCAATTATCAATATTGCTAATTACGATATACAGTAATAAACGGTATAATAAACGCTTCAATTCTGTCATTCTTTTTTAAAATTTTATGAAACTTTCTAAAATTCTTACGATCTCTCGAATTCAACATCTTTCACTGTTACTTGATATATAAGTTTTTTTAAACTGAGAACGATACTAACGAAATGTGAATTAACAATGCCTCTAATTACTGGAAATAATAAACAATTCAATTCTATTTCTCTTCCCCATTTTACGTATATCTCTAGCTCTTAGGAGAAATTATCAATGCCAATAATTATTAGAAGGAATAAATAATCCAATTCTATCTTCCTCATTTTAAATGCATCTCTATTCTTATTTAAAATATTTTTAAAAAATCTTACAAATTCTCTCGCATTAAACATTTTTAACTCTCGCTTGATATGAATATAAAACCGATCATTTAGACACTGACATTTAGAAACATCGATTGATTTCCTCGAGCAACTTCGTCATCAATATTCCTTTTAATACTTGTGTCGATACGATACAAAGTCACGATGTAGCAAGCACCTACCGAGGTAAGGATGT
>Ga0157364_1005606_pt1 | contig 12809 bp, 5 predicted proteins | sample AttsexASBM2_FD_111476 | JGI IMG/M metagenome (GOLD analysis project Ga0157364, IMG submission 111476) | Fungus gardens microbial communities from leaf cutter ant in Ribeirão Preto, State of São Paulo, Brazil - Atta sexdens ASBM2 | ecosystem: Host-associated > Fungi > Mycelium > Unclassified ... | reverse complement strand
TATATATATATATATATATATATATATATTGTAATAAAAAAATAATCTAATAATATGAAACGATAAAATAAATAAGAATAAAGTGAACAAAGTCCTGATGAAATAAACTGCAATGTACACGAAACGTTCTAATAATGGCATTCTAATAATGGATTTTTTTCCTACACGGAAATAATCCGCGAAAGGCATAAATAAGATTTTTTTCACGTGTCTATGTGACATTGAAATTATAGTTTGATTTTATTATTTTAGCAAATGCTGTTAGAGTTTTTATTTTAAAATTGTACCGACTATATGAAATAGTTTAAGCTGAGAGAAAAATAAATTGGCACGATTTTAACGCTAATCGGTGCTAGCCGTGAGAAAACAATAGTCTGCCTCTAATCTCTCGACATGCACTTGAAAAAATGCTTCTGACGATTTCTCTACATCTGTGGTGTAAAGACAGCCTCCGCAGTCGATTTCTCAACCAGCCGTCATTCTCAAGGCTCTCGAAAGAACACAATTATTAAGAATGGACCATTCCTTCCGAATCATAAATCAAAATGAATTGTTTTGAAATCTATTACATCTAACAAAAAATATCCGGCATTAATTAATTAACAAAATTTTTTTTACAAAAATATGTATATCACAAAGACATACAATGATCGAAAATAAAATCAATTTAGAACTCGCAAAAGTATTAAGAATAAAATTAGTTTACGAAAAAATAGTAAAACGATAAAAGTAAAATTCAAATAATTAATTTTTAAAAGCTTAAATTGTAATTTCTCAGTCTATTAAAAATATTCAACAATGATTATACATAATTTTGCATAATTTATTTATAATTCTAGAGTACGTTATAAAGACAGAATGACGATCTAATTAATTATTATCATATTCGTCTTATTTCTCATTATTATATCACTACCATCTCGTTTTTCACGATGTCGAGACGCTGCCATTAACCTCCTCCTCGAACTCTATCGTCTTCATTCATTTTTCGCATCTCGAATGAATCGATGTGCATGCGTGCCTATCGAGCGTATCAGTAAAGCGTAGCGCTACTATACGAGTACGCTATGAAATATTAACGCGATGATGTTCGTTGACGTGTAGAATAACGTTCATGTACGGAGTCGGGCGAAGGCACGTCATACAATGTGTGTGTGTGTGTGTGTGTATATATATATATAACGTGCATCAATCTTCAGAATTGTAACATACACGAATGATGTCATGTAAAAATATATTACCTATATAAATCTAGGTCTATATAAATATAATATAGTGTACAATATAATATGTGTAACGACAAAAACTTTTATATACTCTCTAAATCTGAATCAGTGGATAAGTCACTAATTATCCAGTGGCATACTTTGCACTGATAATCAGTGAAATTCAACTATTATAAAAAAGGAAGAATATTTGAGCATTATATAATTAAAATAATATTTTATTTATTGAATTAAAATACTGATATTTGCACGTTAATTTCAATCTTCCAATACCATATTCATTAAATTTAAGCACTAAAACAAAGTTAGATCACACAATAAAGATTAGCTAGGTTAGGCATCTCGCATTTAATCTCACATTTAATTCACTGATTAGTGACAGTGGCATAGTTGACATTGATATCAGTGATTATCCACTGATTCAAATTTAGAGAATACATTCGAGTCTTTTTCATAAAACCTCAATAATCAAAATCTATCCCTTTATGAATTTTTTTAATTACTGGAACACATAATAATAAGTTTACAATATTAATTACTTATTAATCTATTTTTATTTTATATAGAGATTAGTTTGAGACTCTTTTAATTAAAGTATTGATAATTCAAAAATTATGAATAATACTATATTAAATAAAACGAATAAGAAGAACATTTTTTTAATCCTCTTTGACATTTTATTTACTGGACTACATATGTCACTACAGAAAATAGAATGGCGATCTATCGTGTATCACGTAGCGTAGCCGCGAAAAGGACAATTCGGCTGAACAATAATTAACATAATTCGTACGGCCTCGTTCTCTATTTATCGTATGCAATTATCGTGACGCGAACGCCATAAACACCACAATCTCCGTCGCGTCATCAGCACTGCTATGAGAAGAGTGAACGCGAGGAATCCGCCCGAGGTGGAACGTTTCGCGAAAAACTCGCGGAACGGAACGCGAAAATAACATTTCGCGGATATCGGCGAGTTCCCGCCTTTCACCCGACGTTCCTTCGACGAAGCGAATAAAATTATTCCTTCACTCCTCAGCTGCATTGCATGCGCTATCATTCGATGCGATCGATGGGACGATCCCTCGCACGATTGCAATCGGCTTCCTTGCCCATCACCAAGTCACGGACTTGAAAAATCCAGTCACTGAAGGCGCGTTTTCCCACGTACGCTCTTTAACATCACCGATCTATACCCAACTCTTCAAAGAATTTCAATTGAAAGCAGTGATCTTTGCAAGGAACACCTGCCTTCAAAAGCCAAGGACACGCTTTCATGAGCTAGGTGAAAAGAGAGTGCACTTGCATCCTTCTGAATTTTCTAGAGAAAAAATGAAGAAGCATTGATATGAAAATTTCTTGAAGTATACTCTTTCTCTCTTTGTTGAGATTTAATAGGGAATCGTGCAACTTTCTATAGAATGGATGAAAATATGTGTATTACTAATGAAAATATGTATATTACGATCTAATACAATTAGGATTTGTACAAAAATATTATTTAAATATTTCATAGTTCCAGGATTTAATATTTCACGATTCTAATTATTAATTTATGGTTGACGTCTCTTTCTCCGAAAAAGGCCATTGAAAATTTAAATTCGAGTGTCTACCCACTGTTTCGTCAACGTCGTGTTCACTTAAGAAATACAAGGAGACTTGGCAGAGTAGATAAGACGTCGAAGAGCCTGCACGGAGTTCGCGCAAGACACGTAACTGTAAATTCCCTTTCCACTCACGCGATGAAGCCGCCAAGACTCGTCCTTTCGCCGCGAAATGAAAAAAAAGCTATCCGCACGCATGTCACGTGTGCCTTTCATGCACAATACGAGAAACCTTTTCTCGCAAAATATTCGCTGCAAATAAAATTTGACTTTGAATAAATATCTACACTGAAAGAAAAGATCGATTGCTGCAGCATATTAGATGGTAAAATATAGTATAGCATTTTTAATTGGCTGCAATAGTCAATTTTTGGTTGCAGCAGCCAATTTTTGCGTTAGCCTATCCGCAATGTTAGTATACTCTCTAAATCTGGAGTGGATAATCACTGATATCAGTGCCAAGTATGTAATCAGTGAATTAAATGTGAGATCCCTAACTAATCTTTATTGTGTGATTTAACTAACTTTGTTTTAGTACTTAAATTCAATGAATATCATTTTTTTTTAATTTTAGTTACATAATGCTCAAACATTCTTCCTTTTTTAGTTGAACTTCACTGATGATCAGTACAAAGTATGTCGGTGAGTAATTAGTGACTACTGTATCTACTGATTCAGATTTAGAAAAGATTTCGAGAGATTAACGCAACCAAAAATTGGCTGCTGCATTGAATTAAAAATGCTATGCCATATTTAGCCAATCTTTTCTCTCAGTGTATTTCTTCGTGATTTTTTTAGTTTAGATTTTAGGAAAATTCATCATGTTTCTATATCAATGATACATATGACACATATCGAACTTTGAATTATGAAAGTGCATCCGTGGAGAGCATTTAATGTACAAATACAAGTGAAAAGGATAGTCACTGCTGCTCGCTCGTTATAAACTCGGCGAATTCCTAATAAAGCATTGCCTCGCGTGCAATTACAACGTAATATGAGGGAATTGCGCAGACAACGGCTCCTTATATATATTTCCCAGACGGGCATATTTCATTCGCGTGACTTGAAGTGATTAAAAGTTTCGTTAATTCAAGTTATTAATAATCTAAAAAGCAAGATACTTTTACTTTTAGAGTTTCATCTTTGTAACAGAGAGATATATTTCTCTTCGTACGAATGCAAATTCAAGGAAACGATTCTCTCAAAGAGAATATGTTTCCTTCGTATGCTTTCCTTTCTCTGTGTTTAAATGCGAAATGTCAAACAAGTTGGATTCGACACATCGAGTGCGGACAACTTTTGCGGGATCACCGTACGTGAATAATCGTAAGAGCGATATATGTCTCCCCGTGACGTGCGAGACACACACAATTACTCGGATGGCGATTATAAAACTCGTATCTTGATCGCAGTGTGCAGCATAGCGAATGGTCGTTGATACAATAATTTACAGCACGTTGCGCTAATTTACTCACTGTCGAGGGCGGCCGTTTATCCACGGCCAATCGTGTTATTAATTCATACATGCGATCTCAAACTATCACTGTACGATATGAAATCAGTCAACGAGAACCAGGTTACAATTCAAGCTCCCCGAATTAAAGATTCATTTTTTACATATCGATTTACTTTCGTTCCATGCTGTAATCTGAAATATTAAATGAAGTTATAAATTAAGCATCACGCTGTTAGGTGTATTTCCGCGAAATATTTTTACATTTTTCATTAATTCATTTATTATTAAATGAAAGATGTATATAAAAAAGTTACAAATATTCAGAAAATGTTTTTAGAAATTACAGGCATCTCAGATACGTTAATTTTTTAATAAGAACTTTTAAAGAGAACCATTATAGTGTCTCCTCGCCAAGTTGTATAAAATTCCAGTCGCATCCGGAAAGAAATGTGATTCATACTATCGAGGAAAGTCCTTAGCAGCTCGGCTGATTTCCAAGAAGTTTCCCTTGAATCACATTTCTCAGCGATATATTCAATGAAGATAGCTAAAATGTCTTTTCTACGTATTGAATAATGAAAAATGTGTGTCGTCATAAGTAATAATGTAGCATTTTCAGAATCTTTATACAACATAAATATATCAGAAGTATTACAAGAGCAATTTTCATTATGAACATAATTTGTTTTCGCATTAAATTTATTCAAATTTTCAGCATATTAAGATTTTTATAATAGCCTATTGCCTATTAAGCATCAAAATTTAATGTACGATATTATTTCAATAATTTAGCTACGTTTTTAAATCCGATAAAATTTTTGGCGCAATTTAAAATGATTATAAATTTGGAAAAAACATATATATATGTACATATTTAGTATATAATACATAATTTACATTGAATTATTTAAGTATCAAAGATCCAGTTTCGACCGTTATGGGCTTTTAATTCCTATTCCCAATTGATTGTGTTCTCACATGTACGGTCTAATAGAATTCTCATTGAACGTAATCCAATGTAACAATGTAATAATAACGCAATGCAGAAGTATCATTGACAAGACACTTGAGTCTGCGATAATAAATTAGATTAGCGTAATGTTGGGTCTTGCATCGCGATATGAGATTCAAATTGATATTATTCGATCAATATTCAATCCGGATTTACGTCGCGGCTTTCAAACCTCACGCCCGGATGAATAGCGTCCACGTTTCGAGTGATCCCCATATTAGCAAATAACGCTCGAGTACATAAATCACGTCCCGATTACACTCGCGCTCGGTGCTGTTTCTCTCTCTCTCTCTCTCTCTCTCTCTCTCTCTCTCTGCATTAGCAGCTGTTATTAGTACATGTATGCGTAAATCACGTTACTACGACCGCGATCGTTGTTTCGACCTACAAATCGCTCTAGTTTCTACATCACACAGCGTAACCAGCACGCATAAATCTCGTATTACCTGTTAACCGTTGAATCGACCGAATTTTGCTGAGCATCTCCATCTCTGATATCGTAAACCATAAAACCGCCGGATTTTACAATCTCTTTCGATCTTCTTCAACAAGAAAACTCCAAATATATATTTGGCGACTTATTCATTATACATTCATCTTTCGTCACTAAATTCTCATAAACACATCGTTTTAGCATTGCAAAGTAAATTTATAAATCTTGTGCCTCGTTATAATTTCATGTGTATAAAAATTCTTTTCAATCTTTTCTAAATTATTTTTGTGCTACTTTTTGTCGAATATCTCTCGGAGATTAACTTCGGCGAAAACTTCGGGAATATAAATAAAGATTCATCTTTTTCACTAACTAAATGTTGAATTCTAGGAATTATATCAATTATACGTTACTAATAATATAATGGAACAGTACAATAGCATTATGGTATCGCCCTGCAGAAATAGCTGTACGAAAGTTTCCTCTTGCCGTCTGCTTTTTACTTCTGCCTTTCTTTTCCCGCTTCGCAAAAACCACAGGTTTTGCGACGCTGCGGACGAAATCCCGGATCTGTCGCGGACAAAGAGTCTCCATTTTTCTCGATCGTATATTAGCAACTCGAATCCGGCGCATCGGCAGCGACGGCGGCGGTTTCGCGCGATCCCAAACCTGTTTTCTGCATCCGTAACCTGATACGGACAATTCGTACGAGATTCGAGCCGCAGCAGCACCGACGGTCGTGAGAAGAAAGCCTTCTTCAGAAATCCACGTCGACCAGTGGATTCGCGGAGCTGCGTTATGCGCCGCTCATTTAGAAGTAACGTTTAACGCCTTATCCAATACTATTTCTCTCATCAGTTAGATTAATGATGCAATTTGCAGAAATTTCAATGAATAAAATGAATAATCGATCGTCTGGAAAATAAAAAAAGAAAATGTCAAAATTAACGCGGGTAATTCTTTATTATTACAATAACGATGATATAACTGCATAAATGCAGTAATATAATTACTGAGATTCATAATTTTTAGATGCTGATGATGCAAGAGAAAGAAGAATGGATATGTGTAGTTACATGTGACATTTTATTCTTTTCGAGTTGAAGTTCGTGAAAATTCGCTTGATTTAGTAACTAAAACTTTAGTCATGAACAGAAGCGTCGAGCGGTGACGACAAAATTCCACTTCGTGCTCACGACAGGATTTATTGCCACGACGAATAGAACATAAACCTCTTTTCACTCGGTATATACTGTATCTACGATTACGCAACGCCGTAAAAATCGTGTTCTAACTAGAGATGTATAATCAAAACGGTTTTATGGTTACAACACTAAAATAGTGATACATATACTTTTTAATGTAAATTAACAAGTAATACGCGGATTAAATAATAAATAAAACAAAATAATAGCAAATAAAAGAAATACAAATAGAATAAATACAATACACACAAATGTATTACATAGTAAAGAATGAGGTAATAAAATCAAAGAATTTGCATAACAATAAATAATTATTTTTATGTCATCGCCATTCGCAATATAGTAGTAAATGTGGTTTTCTTCGCGAAATTGCATAAGTCCATAAATTATTATCCAATATATTTTCCAATATATATTTTCAAATGCCACGTATAGTTCATCGCGGTAATTCGAGAAATATGATTAATCAAGGCGAGATGTAAAAGGGTATCGGCCTTTCTTGTCGTCGTCGTCGTCGTCGTCGTCGTCATTCAATTTACGTAGTTGTACCCCACTCTATCCGAGAAACCAGCAGCAGCCAACTGGTTTAACTCGACTGGTTCCCTCGGTACGAGTGTCACGAGAAGGCACTTAAAAATTTGTATGTCTCCGAGAAAATACCGTATGAAACATTGTTTTATTTTTCTCATGATTCGTAATACGATCGTTGCTGATAACATGCTTCGAAGGCTTCGCAGTTGTAAAGGAGACATACAAAAAAGCATTTGTCATTGAAGGCGATTATGAGACAATTAGGCTGTATTAATTTCGCGAAATTATTCTACGTAACGGAATATCGCAAGAAGAAAATTATATACGTGCAACCGCCTACGTTTTCATTTAGATAATATCTAGATTTGATAGGTTCTATATAATTAATTTTTATCTCGAGATAGAATCATGCAACGCTAAGTAAATAAATTATATATAATTAAAAATATATAATTAATATATAATTAACCTAAGCCAACTACTTATGAATTCAACGGACCTTATGCGATATTTTACATTGCTGTAACGTTTTTATAATATAATTTGAAGACCCGGATTAAATTTAAACATTTTAGAATTTTTTTCCAAAGTAATCATTTTTTACGAATTTTTCCAATAAAAATTTCTTTGAAGCATTGAATTAATTGAAAATAACATATTATTTATTTGAGTCATTTATCTGTCTTTGTTTGATTTCGAGGTATAAATTTTGAGGTAAAAAGTACGTATTCAGTCCAGAGATATAGCGTGATAAAGTTGCAGACCTTCACAAAACTTGATGTGGTCAGTGTGAAAGGTAACCAAAAATAACAATGGCTTGTTAGGGCTTGTTAAAAATGAAAAGTAATTTCTATCAATGTATGAAATTCGATCTAAAGTCAGTTCTTGCGAACGATGCACTACGATTGGTAAATCTGCTGACGGATCGAAATTTCACATATTCGACGTGTATATATGAAATTAGCATCTTTAAATGACAAAGTCCAACTAAGTTCGCAATCTTATCCGTTTTGATTCTGCGGGAACGTTCTCGTGCGGATCGACTTCTCACAAAGGCACGTGTTCTGACTGTCAACTAATTTAAATAATAAAATTCCGACGCGAGCAGTCACGATACGAGTTCATCTATTCGTCTCTAAATCTATTCGTCTTTTGTGGAGAATACTTTGTCGCTCCAAATATTCTTTTGTAAAGAGAGACAAGGCATCTGAACATTGGAATTCAGTGAAATTGTTAAAACTTTATTACGAACTACAATATTCTGAAAAACTGTATTTTTTACAAATTATGGCATACTTAATTAATTTTCTTATTATGAAGTAACACTATAGTTTATTTTTATAATTATCTATCACTTAATTCTTTTATGTAATAATAACTATATACCAGATGCTTTTATTATACGCGCTTTTATTCTTTATATGTCATGAGATTAATTAATCACATTACGTCATGCATTAACGAGAATATACTTCTCGTGACCGCGGAATAACGAGCGTGTTCTTCAGATGCGCGTATATTAACGCAAGTCGGGTAAAGCCTAGCCTTCTATGCTTCCATTATAATCACGCGCGATTACACTGAAAAGCAGGAGAGCCACAAAGCCACAATACCTCGAGATAAAAACGTAAGCTCGAGATAAAAAGTTTCGTACATCAATTTCTTTTTCTGAAGAAACTGAAGAAGATTTAACTTATTAATTCTCTATTTAAAAGATGAAAAGAATTGAAAAATTATTATTTAACCAGCACGGTTCTAAATTTTTTTTACATATTATTCTTTCGAATTCATCTAAGATTGTCAAAAAATGAGAGATCCAAATGCGAGAGATAACTTTTAAAATCGTTTCTGGATTCTATGAAGATCAATCTTTGTTGCAAATGCAATTTCTGCAAAATATGTGCGATCAAGTGGTGATTCCCGAGATAAAAACAAGCACGTGTCGTTCCAGAAATCCGATGACCACGAAAACGAGAGGGAAGAGAGGCAACCCGGTCGCATCGGGCTTTTGTTTCCTGACGAGACAATCTACGGGTCGAGGTGTGTGGCGCTTAGGACGGGTTCTTCTGTCGCGCTCTCTCTGCACATATCGATCTTCTCATACACATCTGCCATTTCCGGTCGCGCGCACGACGTTATTACTATGGGCACATACATCGGGGAGGCGAGGGAACCTTTTTCGTCGAGGGTTCGTGATGGATATTCGAAAGGGCGACACAAGGGAAAACAGCACGAAATCGCGTCATCCCGCGTTACTAGCGCGACAATCTCGCTGAATGGAATCGCAGCGAAGCACTTCCTTTTGTTCAAAAAAAGAAACGGGAATAGTTGTCGTGAGGTGGGTGACAATTGTCTGCAATCAGAATTTATCTACAAAATTTATCTGCAGAAAGGAATCCATATAGGCCATTTTACAATCGGTCTAGTAAAAGCAAATTATTTTCCCAATATTGACTAAGGATGACAATTTGGGCCTGCAGTACTGGCAGTTATTACTGGTAACTGGTACTAGTCCAGTGATACTAGTTCAGTTATTTTAGCCAGTGATTTGCCAGTGATGGCCTAGTATTGGTTATCTACTGGCTAATGAAACTTTGATCGTTGATTGACAGCCAATCATTTGATGGCCCAGTACTGATTGACAGAATCTTGGTCGTCGGTTGATAGTAGCATTAGCTAAGCATTGGATTCATTGTTAACTGCTGGCAACCTTAAATGGGAAATTAACGAAAAAAACTGCTAATTCCTAAAGTTATCTCTTGAATTCTCATCTCAGTTTTGAGTTTTTCTACAAATTTTTCAAACAAGATTTTGATAAGGAGCTGCAATCGATTGATAGAGTTAATATTTTGTCTAATTTACAAGTGACCAGTTTAATCGAATATTGTTAATTTATATTTTAAAAACTTGTCTTTCGCGAAATTCAATTAATTCCTTAAACTGTGAATCGATAATTGTTACCAAAAAATCAGAATCGGATAAGATTAATTGATTGATATGGAATCTAGTTTGCCATGGAGTTTACTACCGGAACCTGTAATTGAATTAATTATGAGGTGATCTACTGTACGATTAGCATAGAACTCGGGGTAACCTCGTTTTTCTTTCAAGCAATGCTTGCACAATTCAGTCACTATAAATTACTGACTTATATGATAAGAATGCTAATGCTGCCCCTCGCCGTTTGAGTTAATGAAACGCACTTCTAATCACGATCAATCAGCTGCATGGCATTCATTATGCATAACGGGAATATAATCTGATTGCTCGTCAACTGAAAACAGCCTTTGCTTCATTCGTACTTCTCGACTGTTTTGCTGAATTCATTTCCATAATATCTAAGAATCACATATAAACGCTAACGTGTCCTTTTAGAATAATAATAACACAATCGAATTTGCTGACATATTTCTGTATTATTTTTCTCTCTAGAGAAAATTTCAGCAGTCAATGTTTTTTTTTAATTATGAGTTACAAGATCAGAAATGAAACGTTTTCCATAAACAAAGCATCGGAAATAAAAATAAATGATAAAACTAGTTTTTCATTTAATTTTATGTGTGCGTCTCTTTGGCGGAATATTAATTTAAAACTCGATTGCTAAAATAAAAATCAGGAGCTTATGAAATGGAGTGACAAAAAATATTACCGTTATTTTAAGCTAATTCTCGTTCATTGACAATTCTGTCGATGATGATAAAAATGAAGCATCTCGTCTTTTTACAGATTAAACGAAAATGGCGGTATTTGGCTTGGTCTCGGCGGTCGCCGGGTTCGTCAAGGTACGATATTTGATCGACAAGGCTGTTATCGACAACATGGTCTTCAGAATGCATTACAGGATCACGTCGGCCATTCTGTTTCTTTGCTGCATTATTGTTACGGCCAATAACTTGATAGGTAAGATACTTTCTTTCAATTTCTGCCGCGTCTGTCAAAGATCTTTTCTCTTACATCTCGAGAATTCTAGAAATCCTTGAAAGTCTTCTAGAAATACAATCGAGAAATTTTCTTATGTTGCGATTATCTTTGACTTTTATCGTTGACTTTTAAAATGTCTTCAAAATGAATACGATTATTATTGTCTTAGTTTATCCAAACATAAAGCGACTAAAAATGAGAATTTATACTTAATACAACAGCAAATATGATAAATGTCGTCGGTAAATATAAAAACTTTTATAAAAGAACAGGGAAAGGTTCGGCGATATTTCAAAGCGCAAATTTCAAAGAACGAGTTTAAAAATAGAAGACGCGAAGATGAGAATCATTTAAGCTGCATAGGATATCGCCAGGTTAAAGATCAAGCGACTACTTGAACCGTAAGCCAAGTGCAGCTGGTCGCCACCTAATCAGATGGTGATTAAGGAAACTCGGAGGCGAGGTGATGACGTCGCGTCTCGACGTTTATATCAAAGATCGAAGTCTTCAAACACAAATTCTATGACGCTCCTTTATCACCGCATACCAGAGACAATGTTTAATGTTGCGACAAACGGTTGATCAGAAGAGGAGCCATGTTCACATCTAATGATCATAACATACCACTTGACGTACCTGTTTCTTATTACGGCTGTCGGTGAATCGAGGTCAAGTCGCGTGATTAATGACGAGCGAATCTCTTTGATTACGCGGGATGAAGCAGTTGGGAAGTAGCAATTATGCTGTAAATGATTACATGTATGTAACATTGGAAAAGAACGTACTCCTGTGTACTCCTCGTTCGCTCCTGTCAAGCTCGAAACGCGAATGGATTGTGTTAATAAAAAAGTTACAGATCAATGAGTTAAATAACGTACAAAAATTTATTGTACAGACTTACAGAGTATACGGCAGTGATAAATCATCATAATTCTAATCTGCGAAATTAGACATTCGATATTTCAAAGATCTTTAAAAAAATTTATGTATCTCGAAACTCACGCTCGTTATAAGATGATCAAATAAACCATGAGTTGGTGAACCGTTGCGTAACTTAATTGTCTATAAACGGTACGATGCGAAACATCTGGTACGCATGCGAGCTATACGTTATATAGCATACATGTGACTTGCATTTACAAAAAAGAAAATCTCGGGAAAATCTATTCAGCTATATTTTCTACTCTTATTTGCTTTTCTATTTCCCCTCAATGCATCAACATGCATCAATTTTAAACGTTTTATAAAACAACAATATCCTTTTTTTATATCATACTATAAAAATGTTATGATCGTATATTTCTTTTATATCATATATTGGGTTGTCCGAAAAGTTCGTGCCGCAAAAGATTTAAATTTAATAAATGTATAATAAAATTTAAATCTTCTGCGTTTCAATTTTCCTTCAAAATCGGCAC
>Ga0157364_1005605_pt1 | contig 12809 bp, 7 predicted proteins | sample AttsexASBM2_FD_111476 | JGI IMG/M metagenome (GOLD analysis project Ga0157364, IMG submission 111476) | Fungus gardens microbial communities from leaf cutter ant in Ribeirão Preto, State of São Paulo, Brazil - Atta sexdens ASBM2 | ecosystem: Host-associated > Fungi > Mycelium > Unclassified ... | reverse complement strand
CAACTCATTTCACCGAGATGCAATTTTGCATATAATTAGTGTGAGATCCTTTCATAATATATGACTTTGTAAAAAATATAGCGAATAAGTCATGTCGGATTGCGTGATAGCCAGTTGGTGGAAAAATATAGCTGACTGGTGCAAATGCGTCTTTTTGTAGCGGGATACCAAAAGCCGTGTCGAAAAAACGTTAGTAATGGGTTTGCGCTTGACGTACCGCTTTTAACGGTGGTCTCTCGCGGAGACACATGGACTTCCGGCGAGAACGTATTGGCTAATTACATATGTGCATGCTGCACGAGAAGTGCCAGATGCAACGGTCACGCGTTGTCGGTGCAAGATAATACATTTTATTGTAAATTCAGTATATGAGTTCTGTACTATGAGTTCTGTGCGCAAATATTTCGCTTATCTCGTTTGAACACGCGCCAATTCGATTCTTCGCGAGTATATTAGCAAGAAGCAATGTCAATGCATAATCGGAAGTGCAAAGCTATAATTTGATTTGAATTTATAAAGAGAGTACGCATTGCATGGTGTAAATTGTATCCTTTGTACACGGAAAGAACGATTTTGCTGAAGTACCGAAAAAATTTAACTAAATATATAATTAAAAATAATTTTGTTGAACCTTCAAAATAATTATATATAGGAAGAATTATATATAGGAATATATAGGAAGCTCACTGGTTGCTAGAATATCAAATTTTTTGTAACACAGCTTATTATTCTTGAGTTTTCTATATAATTATTTTGATAGTTTAACAAATTATTTTTAAATCTAGCTAAATTTTCAAATATTTCATCAAAATCTTTTTTTTTTTGGATTCTTATAATTCTCTTATAATTCTATAATTCTTGTTTATAATTTTTTGATTATTATTTTTTACGTATTTCTTTTATGAGAGAATAATATATTATTATAATGTATCATATATTGTACCTTAATTTAACAAAAATTAATAATTTTTACGTAATATTTGGATTAAATTCTGCTACGATTTAAAAAAAAATGTCTATTTTATATCAAAAATTTTTTATAGAATTTCTTTGCTTAATATTCTTATAATAAATATTCATATTGAACTAGATCTCACCAAATTTATGCATTCACGCGCGTTCTGACGAGTACCACAAATTCCACACACCAGGCTGTTAGTAATGTTAGTGACATTTCGGAGGATTAATTCCGGAGAGTTTACTCGTTAGGATCTCGCTTTAATGGCAACTGGAAAGGGATGCAGCAAAACGTTTCGTCATTCGCGTTTAGTCCGCCATTTTCCGCGAACTTTCCCCATCAACGTTGTGGGCATAGATGAGCCTCAATGCAAAGATGTCATCAGCTATAATTATTACACACACACACTAAAATATTATCCGCCGATAGTCTGCTTCTCTTATCGGGATTCGCGATTCAGCAAGAAACGCATTAACATTAATTCGTGCCACACAGCGTGTTAAGTCGCAACGTTAACGAGCGATGGGTGTTTGAGTCACGTGTTTGTTTCTGCGCTGCGATTCAATAGCGTATATTGTATACTACAGTAATTTGCCAGCTATTTTGTATCACGATGAACTTTCGCGCCCGGAATTAGACGCAGAACTTTCTGTCTATCTATCTATCTATCTATCTATCTATCTTTCATACATTTGTTGTGTGTGCCGTAAACATATTTTTGGGCATGTTTTACGAATAGATGCTTCCCTGGATTATATATTATTAATTTTGACCAAACCGTTGTCGTTTTTTTATTTCTCTCTCATCATAATTTATCATGCGTGCCTCGTTTGTTACTTCCTTCGTTTGAGTTATATCTTCATTCTTTTCGCACCGGATTGGCTTTTTTCAAAATTTACTTTGGTCTCATTTTCGTTATGTGTGCTCGTTTTGAGATTCCATCACCTATACGGTGAGTCAGTTAAGTATTATAGTTGCGGCCGCAAATAATTGAGCAGTTTATAATTTTCGTTGATCCTCCCCCCGATGCCTGACTTCGCAGTCGAACGTATTACCCAAGTATGTCATATGTACATACATTTCGTTTTTATTCCTCCTTGGTTCTTATCAATTTGTCCGTTAACGCTATCGATTCACATCTTAGTTCGTCGCAAGGACATGCATACTCATTCAATATCCAGTCATCGACATACGTTTCATGAATGCCGTAATTAATTTTTGGGCATGTTTCGTCAGTTGCTTACCTTACGTTAGGTTACGACGTGTAATCACGTTTTTCTAATTTCTTTTTTCCTTTTTTTGCCCCTTTATTCTTCGAGAGCGTAGTGTGTTCTCGTAGTGTCTTTTTGTCGGCGAGACCTTGTACGACCTTGTTCGACAGCAAGTTGAGTAACGATTTAGATTGAAGTTGATGAACATAGTTAGAACATCTTTGATTGCTGAAGTCACCGTCTTGTATTACGTCGGACAGTATAGTAGTGATTATACATATATATATTTCTCTCCAATTAAAATTGAGCGAGCAAGAGCATTTGCTAATTGACCTGCGCCGCTACGTAACGCTCGCGGATCGAAACGTACCGGACAGGCGAGAAATTTTATCTCTATTCTTCTCTTTATCGAAAGAGAGAAGCATTATGGATTGACGAAACTCGAAATGAAAACGGTTATCGATTTCCCATCTCTCTCTGGCAAGTGAGCTGATAAATTTTTCCAATACGATTTTATCGTTACAGAAAAACATTTCTTTCGAAAACACAGTATGTTGTCACAAAACAAATATCGCCGCTGTTACATTTTCATATCTAATTGTATATGTATGTTACATATGGAACATATATTGACAAAAAAATTCTAGAACACCTATAAAGTTCTATAATGGCGAACAATTTTTCGGAGATAAAGACGGAAATAAAATTGTAATTGGAATTATTTAATAATATGCTCACATATTCGTAAAATCACACAATACACATACATACATATACACAGACACATTTGCATCGTCACCGCGCACCAATGGTTCAAGGGTGGTTTATGCACAAATTGGGGTTGTAAGGTTTTCTAACTTTGTCCTTTTTATCATAACTTAATTACACGTATCACTCTATGCGACAGTCTTACTTCTACAAGCTCGCTTACTGCCCACATACTTAACGTAGTTGTATAACATGTGCGTGCACATACTCACACACTCACAATATGCAAACTTTCGGACTAAGAATCACGCTTATGAGCTATATTATCATACTAACCGAGACTATACGGTGTATACACAACTCGACGCGAACGTTATACCGTCCGTCAGACGTCGTCGACAGATAACGAGCAATTAAAATCGCCGTATGAGCGTCATTTGTCAGGGACACGAGTTGCACTATTATTCCAGTAGTAATGTGGAAATTTTCCTAAATTAACATTTGGCTTGAATGACGCCGCTAACGAGCAATCGGAATTAATCAGCGAAAAGTTGTACGGCGACATGAATTTATTTTACACGTGTGCTGGTCGCGTGATTAATAAAGCATTGAATTAAATTTCACGGAAAAACTGAGATTTTATCCAAACGGAGAACGGCCAATCAATATTGACATTACGAGATACTGGCGTTTTCATGTGAGCTAACATTAACAATGTGTAACTTCCTACGTTCGTACGGAAGGTAAACCAATATGCTTTTTAAAGCCACTCTTTTTCTTGTCAGCTCAATTTCAGCGAATGTATTTTTTCAACATACGAATAATATAAAGTGAGATAATTGCAAAAAAAATTTTGATAAAAATTTAATAAAAATTGGGAAAAATATTTATTCATAAATCTACATTTGTATGTATACGTAGAGATATTAGAAACGCAAAACACGCGTCTGTTCTACTTCTAAAGACATTCATATTGATAAATATTACTTTAATATTTACAATTAACTGTGTTCATTTATATTATAAAATTATTTTTCAGATCTGTAACTAATTAAATTTGTAAATATTTCAACAAAATCGTTCTTTTTATGTATATGATAAGAAGATGATAACAATCGAAAGCTAAATTTGATTGATTGTAAATCGTAAAAATTAGAACATGTGCTTTCTAGTAGTCCAGGATACGTAATGATCGCTGGTTGCAATTTATCTCCCAAAGATGTAATATAATAAATGGCAGCATTGTTAGAACCTTTTGTGTTTAATGACAAGCTTGAAATTTGATCGAGTTGCATCGTCATATATTCCGTGATATTAATCGCGCGTTTCAAAGCTGCTTCGATTTTGTCGATATTAATGTATACTATATGTATTCCATGTTTTAAACGAATTTTAAATGAGTGTTTCAGAACAGTTTCGATATTGCAAAAATTATCTTTTGATCGAAATAATCTCGCTATGGAGTATCCAATATCGCCGGTCTGATAATCATTCGAACCGTTATTTATTTGATATGCTGTACTATGTCCTAGATTTTTCTTTTTTTTTAAACGATAAATTCTTTGCAGTCGTTTCGACTGCAAAGAATTTATCGTTTCAACTATCAGTCGTTTTTTACTTGATGCAAATTGAAAGTTATTACTTTCATCATATTTTCGTTAATGTTAATATTAAATATCTTGACAATAAAATTTTAAATATAATTTTTATTAAAGGAAGGATATCTGGATCTTGAAAATCACGAGATTTTTATGAATTTATAGTATGCATTAATTGTTTTAAGACAATATAAATATAACCTTTTTATGTTATTATTTAATTTCGCAACGAAGAGTTTGCAATAAAATTGCAATAACTTTGAAGCAATATATTTGCACACATATTATAAAGAAAAAATATACATTTATAATTAGAAATGCTGAGAATAAAAAAGATCATGATTATGCTAAGCATATATTTATAATAGCAGCAGGTTAAATATTTAATATTCGCGTGTATGCGTGCGCGTTTAAGTTTCGCTAGAAATTTATTTTGAAATTCAATATTGACAGTCTGTCAATATGAAAAAGCGACGCGATGTACACATCGCGTATGGCGAAAAAATTGCCGTTTTTTCGTATTCTATTAAATTGCGACAAAGTACCTTTCGCGAGTTTTAATGATCAAAAATGTTTGTGTCTCTCAATATTACTTTCTGTTCGTTCAATATATCGCGGTATTTCTCGTCAACTACTGCCAATCGCAGAATTCGATATACTCGGTTTGACACATAGCTTTCGACGTCCTGCAGATTTTGGCGCGACAAATATAAAAAAAAAAAGAAATATATATTTCCTGTTATAGTAAATGGATTATTGACAAAAATCTAAAATATTGATAGTTCAATCATAGAATCGCGAGAAAAATCGCCTTAAGTGTGACTAAATGTATAAATAGAATTACATTAATATATACATTTAATACATTTAATATATACAAGAGAGGATTTTTATCGCGAAATACATTTTGTACATAATTAACAGTTTGTTAATGATTTTTATACATATTTATTCAATACATTTAAATATATTCGCGTAATAGGATACATATTATATTGTATGGTAAGATATTTATACACATGTATATGATTTTTTGCTTTCAATGTTTTTGTTATCATATTTTTCCTTCTCCAAAATTTGTAAATTTATTACTTTAAAGATAACCAAGTTATTGTGCAAGACTAAAAAATTTTTGTGGAATTATTCAACACAAAATACAAACTTGAAATCAACTTGTAAATTGTAAAAGCATGACAAAATTTTTTCTCAATTTTAATAGAACGTCGATTTTTCATGTATAATTTTCTCTTTAATTGCTTCTATTACTCACTAAATTAAAAATAATAAACGTTCAGATTCCGTGAATAAAATATTATAAAAGTCAAAGTTTCTATGAAATCGCTTTTGATTCGTTAATATAGTCGACTTTATTCAATATTAACATACCACAGCATAAAGATGATTAAATAAACAGGATTTACAACCCCGGTTATATTGGTTGCTATCGCAATGAAAGAGAAACATCGCTCGATTTTTACGTTAGTTCAGAAAAAATACGGCTGACGTAAAAAAGAGGTGCTATAGGGATTAATCGTAAAATATGTCGAGCCACGCCAATTTTATCATCTCCAGAAAAAAAATACCAACACTTTTCACGGAAAATTCTTCTAACTACACATAAAAGTGCCATTTTTCGCAATTTAAACATACTTTCGCTTAGGTGTTTAAATAAAGCTCGAAATGTGTTCGCGCGAAACTATCTGTTCTATAGTTTTCAAATAAAATCTTTGCTCTGACGTAATTTCTAGTAAATCCGAATATAAAATCGTTCTTAAAACGTGTTCAGCAGATACATTCTCTCTCTCTCTCTCTCTCTCTCTCTCTCTCTCTCTCTCTTTCTCTCTCGACGAACGTGACTTAAGATCCGGATGACGTTTTAAGAATTCCCAGGAAATGACATTTTAATACTGAAACTCGCTTTCTGTTGAAAGTTAAGCGACGAGAAGGAAAGATAGTGCATGTTTCGTGATATCTAGTTCCGGACAACTTAAACGCGACGATGTTTAAAACGTAACAGAGCGCCGCGTAAATGATTGAGAGCTCGGGGCGAAACATGAGCACTTAATAGATTCGCGTATTCACAAACGAGCTGTTCCGCTAACGGCGCTACCGGGGCGATGCCCGAAGATTAAATCTTTCAAAGATCTCGTTAAGCGTGATGTACAATGGCTGAGACGTTTGCTACATTTAACTCTTAAAATCCAGGATTTATGTCTGCAAACTGGAGATCGCGTGTGTTTAACGATGCGTTTGATTTAATTTTCACGAGTTTACTACCTATAATCTCGTTTAATAGAAATTATGTATCTCATTTGATAATGGATAATACGGAGAAGTTGTAGAAAATACAATTCACTAACCAACAAAGTTACGACATTAAAATTATTATATGGTTACGTTATCAAGTTGCATTATCTTACGCTATTTTATCTGGCTCTCGATTTTATATTATATTATAAAAAGATATTCATCAAGACTACATTAACTTTCAAAAAAATGCAGTATGTTCCATATTAATTAAATATTAATTACTGTTGCATAATTAAAGTTACACAATTTCGTTTTCATTTGCATTTGAAATCTCTTCAAAGTATATATATTACAACAAGATGCAAAGTGCAGATAAATCTTTAAGTTTTGTTCCCGTTTCAGCTTCTATATTATGTTTGCAATAATCTTCCTATAAAAGGCAATGGATTTCATGGTTGACATTTATATAGGTATTTTAATACCGTACTGTAAATCATATGTAATAAAAGAGATATTCTGCGAGAGCGAACTTCGACTTTTACGAGCGGCTATTAACTATAACGCGTTGAATTCAAAATTCTGTAATATAAGGGTTACATCCAGAAAGGGAGAGAATCACATTTATACAAGAGTTGTGATAAGAACATATTCTCTAAAATAATTCTTTCATTTCATAAATTAAAAGATCTATTTAATATCAGAGATCCATCAGTTTTAAAGAATTAAATTTTCACGAAGAACATGAAAAAAATAGCAAAATTTAATTAAATTTTTTTATTTAATTTCTCACCATAACTCACTCGATATTTATGATAAGATCATAGGTTTAAAAAAAAAAATAAAAAAAAAAATAAAGCTCGAATTTTAAGGAAAAATCGTCGAGAAAAATAAGAATTTTATTTTTCTTTGTTTGCCTTATTTCTATCCGTTTTTCGGATAGAATATAGCCTATTCCAGATCCGACTATAATTTTAATAACAGATTACTTTGCGAATTTGGAGTTTTCCTACAATAAGACTATCATTTGCCGGCAACTTATTACAATGCAATATTAAATGTCTTAATAGTCAAATCTTTAACTGAAGTCTAGAAAACAGAAAAAGATTTTTTAAAGTAACGTAAATAACATATGGTATTTCTTCGTTTAATTTCTGAAGTACATACTAATTTAATTAAGAAAATTCTTATTTTTAATATCGTTTTACATTCTCTCATTTTTTTAAACACTCTCTCATTTTTTATTTCATAACTTAGAAACTATTTCTTCTCGAAGATATTCTAATTAAATATAAACAAACTCTCTTCAAATTGACCAATGAATTATTAAAATTGATCGGCGATTCTGGGACATTTTGCGGGGAAGAGTCAATGTGTATGCTCGTGTTTGAACTGACAAATGGCGCTGTCAATTTCTGTCGTGTGCTCTTTGAATCAGGGAGAAATTCCTTTCGGGAGACAGTGAGATCCTTTCGGATCAATGAACATTTCGTGGACGTCGACGGATGACACGACGGCTGTCTAAAGCCATGTGTACACGAGGTACATCGTTCATACGCGCGGAACAAGGAACACACACACTACATGCATAATACACACATAAACACATTCGTAATACACATGCGCAAGCGCGTGTATAAACGGTACACAACGGACGAGAGGACGATCGAACACGCATGTAATACAGCTATGCGGTTCGTTCGACCAATGAGATGAGAGCTCGGACATGCGGATGATTATATTGAATCAGACTGTTACGGTTTCTCAGAAATTAATTAGAAAAGAGATCCTTGAGATAATCCCCAGGTATTTGTTTCAATAAAATATATTAAAAGCTATATATATTCTTGAGAAAATTTTAATATTTAACACATTTACAAAATGGAGATTAAGTCAATTCCTACCATATACTGATTTATAACTATGTAATTAAATAAAAATATATACTATTAATATTTTGTAATAATACACAATTTTTGATGTGCAAAATAAATTTCGATTTATTCGATATAATATACTTAGTGTATAATTAATTTAACTTAATTCAATTTAAATCAAAGATTAGGAGATTATGCATAATCGTGAAATAATTAATTTCGAATGAGTTACTATGCAAATCGCAAATTAGTAAATGAAAGCTAATTGTTGTTAATGAATTCTGTATAATTTTCGTTGCCTTGAAACGCGATAATTGTTCGAGCGAAATTTCAAAGGCAGAAGTTTATCCCACATCTTTTATTTTGATATTTTAATTATGATATTAATATTTTATACATTTTATATATATATATATACATATATTTCTCTTGTAAGAACAATTTCAATAATTTATTTAAAACCAAACATTTAAAACTAAAATTAAAAATTAAACATTTGATCGTGTAAATATCTACATACTATTTATTGATTGACTTCATTAATTAGCGGTTTATTTTATATCTTATATCACAAAAAATGAATTTAATTTATGAATGAAAATAGCCATATTCGATCGAAAGATTTAAATGTATAATAAGTTACTAAAAAATATAATCTAAACTAAAAAATATAATCGCGAATAGTTATATTTAAAAAAATATCTTTATTTGATGATAAGATATTTAAATAAAAATTGATTGTAACGTGCATTTGTTAATTAATTACATCCTCTAATTGCGTTTTAAATAAACTTTACAGTTAACGGAATTTTAATGTAATATGTCAATTTCAATTCAACTTTAGCACGATTGAAATTAATTTTACCTAACAATATGTGCCTACAATGTTAGTTTTTATATTTCATATTATATTATTAGAGTGTTTTATATTTCATATTATACTATCATATTATACTATCAGTTTCTAATTATGACATATTAAATTAATAAATAAATTTCATGAAGAATGTCGTAATAATGCAATAATCTTCAAATAACAATACTAATTTAACATACTGTTTTCTTACATCACAAAAAAATTTTCTTACTTTTTCAATATATATAAATATATATAAATAATCTTCACATTTTAAACTCGATCATAATGTCATTGTGATGTTTATATAATTCTCTCTCTCTCTCTCTCTCTCTCTCTCTCTCTCTCTTGCTCTCAGGTAGAATTTCATGAATTTTATTAATCTAGTTACATTATTAAACTGACAGCCCTTTAATATAATTATATTATTAATGAGATATGAATATGACGCGTCGTGATAAATTCGTTATTGTCAAACGTAAATATTAATAATATTATTAAATTTAAAAAAAGTTGCACATCGATATAATCAATATAATCAGTAGTAATTTATTAAATTTTAAGCAGATTAATACGTGTATTATATATTAATTATATATTAATTACATTTGTAATATTATAAAATAATAGATATAGAAGAAAAAGATATCTAAAAAGATCGCGCTTCAAATATCGGTATTTAATTTAAATTTTGTCTAACATTAATAAATTTCAATGGTTATACTTGTAGTTAGGGACATAAAGATATATATAATATAATAGTTTAGAGAGAAATAATTATCTTATATTACTCAAGAGTAGAACAGTTTACAGTCTGCGATAACAATACGTCACCGAGTAACAGTCTGATCGACGAATCACTCATTCACGAAGCTCGACTCTGCGCTCCAAGCTCCAAGCTGCATTTTAACACACAGCACATACAATAGGGTTGTAACACTTCTACCACTAAATTAACAGCGATAACAGTCGTGGATAGTAATTGGCCCGCGCGAGCGAACGGGAACGTAGCTAGAACAGCAAATGTGTGCCTTTTGATTGCGTGAACTTTGCCTAGGGTTATGATCACTTCTCGGTAAGAGCTCGCTCTTATTTACGTGCATATACATTTTACAATTATACACACACGCGCAGTTGTGTGTCAAGCGCATCGAATAGAGAAACGGAAGGGAAACAAAAAAAAAGGAACGGGCGACGACGGGAAGCAAAAGACGTGCGGCGCGTTAGGTAAAATCATCACTGATCACTACACATATTAATTAATTTTGACCGGTATAATTTTACTTACCGGTATAATTTAATTTTTGCGGCATAGCAGAAATAATAATTAAAAACTATATTATTAATCGTTATTAATCGTTATGCAATTTTAGGTATCATAATAAAGAGATCAGCTTCGTGCACAGAATAGAAGAAAACGGTGTTATGGAAAAGCGGATTAACTCATTGTAAGCAGAGTAGTTTTCAGTAAATTAAGTTTGAAATGCGGAGTTTCATGTTGCTGGCTCAGCTGTGTGTATAACTCCTTTTTCTTCCTTTTTATTTCGCGGATTAACCCACTTTTGCACAACACCGTTCGGAGATTCTTTAATCACCGAGATTATACCGGTCCCGATCGTTGTACCGAGCGATATTGAAGATAATGAGAAAAAGATACGGTTGATGGAGCCGCTGCCGCGTATGCTTAATGTGTAGAGATCAGTGAGAATCCATTGTCGAACTATTATCTCTCGTTTTACCCTAGATGTATCAATACACTCCAGCGAAGGAGTCTCTTTTTTCCATAACGACGATCAAACGTTTAACTCATTTACTTGTCTCTTTCTCTTTTTCTCTCTTTTTTGGTCGTGTACGCATACGCTCGCGCGTGAATGAACGCGTATGCGACACACATCGCATGATGTACTTTTATTTCAAGATATGTTTTCTCTCATTATATCAGTAATAATTTATTTTCAATATACATATGTACAGGATGTATCAAAACATCTGCTATTCCTTTTGTCTATGGATAAATTAACGACTGATTTTTTTCTCGTCATTAACAATGTTTATAATAAAATATTACATTCTAACATATTATTAAAAAATATGCTAGATATTGTATATTTATTATCCTTGTTAATTTTTACTATGATATAAATCTATTCGTAATAATTATATTTGTTATTTATATTAATTTATTATAGTATATATCTATAAATAATTAAGAACAAGTTTTTACAATTTTTGCTTTTATGAAATATTTTAATAATTAAATGATATTGCCATTTGAAATTAATTTAAAATAATGTATATTGGGTCTAATGAGAAAATAAAGCAACACGTATAAATTAAGAACATTACACTCCAAGATGTTAAAAAAGGCTGGATATATTTATTATTTCTATTGCTTTTTGCTATCATATGTAATAAGTTAAAATTAAGATTTAAGACTCAAGTATCATAATGCAACAAATTATTTTGTAACAAGCAAATGGTTACGTATTGATTCAGCTGAATTATCTTTTGTCTTGTAAAAATTGCAAAATTTGTGTAAATATAATTTTTTTTTTATACAAATCGGTATTCAAATCTTATATTTGGAGCTAAAAATAATCACATTCTCAGTACGACAACAATAAATGCAATCCTTACATAAAAAGATCAAAAATTTTATTTATTTTCCTATTTAACATTTAAATGCATGATGTGAAATGCGAATCGCAGCATCGGCAAAAGGGACAGCGGTTATAGGTTATCCCGTATATCCATATCTTGAAACTAGAACAACCAATATCATTTTATGAATCGGAAAGAGCAGGTTCAACATTACATAACATACGTAACAATTGCCTCTCGATTTCCGAGTCACGTAAAGATATCAGTTGTTTTAACTCAAAATATCGATATGTGCATATATGTATATACGCGAGTCCCTCTCTCTTTTTCTCTTCTATCTTAGGAAATTTCCGTTCTCGTTTCTGTTTTTCCGTTTTCCGTTTCCGTTTCCGTTTCGTTAAGTTGTTCTCGGCGCTCCCGGGCAGCCGGTACGCGCTTTGTAATACGCCCCTTTGTGTGTGTCGACAGCTCTGGAATCGACAATAATCCGACGGTCTTTTACCACTTAATGCCGGGTTCCACGGCGCAGACGAACAAGTTTCATACGTTTTACCTTCAGCAACGCGGTGAACAGTCGACAACTTGGGCTGATATTAAGGTTAATCATCCACTAGACTACGAGAGCATAAAAGAATACAATCTCACCATACGAGTGGAGGTATGACTTGTCTTTTATCTACATGCTCGCTTTTGTGAGTGAAAAAGTCTTTACATAATCAAAGTATCTTTTAGAAAAATAACATATTTTCTGAT
>Ga0157364_1005604_pt1 | contig 12810 bp, 6 predicted proteins | sample AttsexASBM2_FD_111476 | JGI IMG/M metagenome (GOLD analysis project Ga0157364, IMG submission 111476) | Fungus gardens microbial communities from leaf cutter ant in Ribeirão Preto, State of São Paulo, Brazil - Atta sexdens ASBM2 | ecosystem: Host-associated > Fungi > Mycelium > Unclassified ... | reverse complement strand
TGTATAGTGGCATTTGTTTGGCGATAACGGGATGTGACAGTGATTTATGTAGCTATAACGATCATGAACACTTCAGTCAATTGACATCAGGTTTAAGTTACAACGATTGCATTTATCATGAAATTTGTTTGTTCTAATTCCAATTAATATCACATTTATACAATAATACCCAAATATTTTAACCATATTAGAAAAATTGTGCTATTAATTATTAACTTATATACTTTATAGAAATTTTTGACTGTAGTATTCACTTTTCGGAAATATTTTAGACTCTTTAATAAGAGTATTAAAAGAAAAAACATTATACGTTTTCATGCGCATACGTATTGCATATTTAAATTGATATTTTACTTGAGAGAAAATATCTAACGTAAATACTCAAAAAAGATAATCGATACATTTTCAGCTTTATTATACCCAACATCTGTAATCTGCACAAGTAATCTTCACTTTGTGTGCGATAATTCGACCCGTCCAATTGTCGGGAATAGAATTAATTGACGTGCATAAATCGGATCCCGTGAAATTACATTAAAGCCGGCGTCTTAATGAAATAAACGAAGCCAGCCGGATCAGAGCCGTAGACACACACAGCGGCATGCTATTATGTAGTTCGACATTTTGATTTGCAGTTCGTTAATTGAGAACGATAAATTGATCCTTTCACGTCGCTCCCTGGCCCCGCGTCTCTTTGACGATTAATGGCGGAAGTTTGCTCGCGATCTTTATTCCTTTCTACGAACGAATGAAAAGAATCGATTGCGTTAAAGCCATGCTGTCACGAATAATGCATAACATTTTAACTATAAAGTATAAGATATACTTCAATATAATTAATTACACGATGTTTAATATAGATTGTAATTAGTTCTGAAATACCAAAATCATCTTTTTAATTTTTCAACGATAGCTTTTGAAATACAAGAGATTCAGATAATCTAGATTTTCGTAAATTCTATATCTTAAAATCTACTTCAGTTATTTAAAAAAAAAATTTTTTTTTCTTTGAACGAAATGCCAATTTTAGATTTTGATATAAATCTGGAACCAAGTGTTTTAAAGCGTTTTAATTATTGCGATTCGCAATCAGTTCTAAAAGCACTGATACGCACGCGGAGCAATTTTTCTATTCTTGTAGTCGGACTCCAATTCCGAGCGTTAAACTATAATTTCCGTTTCTAGTGCATTATCACCCTGATACTCCTCATCATAGAGGATGTCTACGTACTAATAAATTATGTCAGCTTCGTTGAGGCTCTATTTACCACACTGTCCGTGTCTGGTCTATTGTGGTTACGTTACAAAAAGCCCGATCTCCATCGTCCGATAAAGGTATGCGCAATTTTGTTACATTTAATTTTTAGAAAATATCATATCTATGCATCTTCCTTTTTTTTTATTCGATCGCAAATTTCATTTCGTATTTTATCCTCTAGGTTTCTATCATTTTGCCAATCATTTTCTTCATAATCTGCGCATTTTTGGTCACCTTTCCGTGTTATGTCTCGCCATGGGAAGTAGGTATAGGCATAATCATAATTCTATCTGGCATTCCCGTGTACTGTATATTCATCGATTGGAAAACGAAGCCCGCTTGGCTCATTAATATATCCTGTAAGTATAGACAAGTTTTAGAAGTTTGTTTAAAATGAAACTGCAAGATAGTGGCTTACGTTTATGCAATAAATATATAATATATAATATAAATATATAATATTATATATTTTATGTATTATTTATATAATATACTATATACTATATGATTATATGTCATTATTACATTTTTTGTGCAGATAATTTCAACATAGCATGCGCAAAATTATTCATGTGCGTGCAAGAAGATAAGACGGCGTGAGTGCTCAAAACTCGCAATAATCTTTATGACAAACTCCGAACTGAGACATTCGAATTTAAAAGTGCATTTTGCACGCGTCGTACTTTTTCATAGATAGATAGAATATATAGTTCTGAATAGATACAATGTTGATCATCCTCTATCAAACAATTGCATGATTGCATAAGTATTAATGATAATGCGTGAATGACCGATACAACACCACCGTCGATAAATTCATTACTTTTTATATTTTATTTATATATATATATATATAAAATATATATGTATATACATACAGATCGATATTTGCGGAAGTAATTTTTATACATATACATGTATTCGTAATTATTTATTGTTTAATAAGTGCCTATCTGCGTCATTGTTACTCAGCTTATAATGCTAAACATTTACAGAAAGTTCGATTCATATTACCAACGAATGTTCCGGAATAGTAAAAGAATCATCACAGCAAATGTTGATGAAATGTTTAAAATATTGTGTACATATTCCTTGTATATTTTATGAAAATCGCGAGCGAAGTAGTACACATCTCCACTGACAAAGGGCCGCGATGAAGAGCATTTATTCGTAAATAAGAATCATCTGGCAGAGAATGGTCGCATTCAGCAGACTCAACTGTTGCGGAAATCCGTGAGCGCTCGCTGCTATTGGTATATTCTTCTAGATCATCCAATAGCAGTAAGCGCTCACGGATGTTGAGTTCTACTGAATGCGATCAATACAAGGAGCGCAGCACCGTATATCCGTATAATGTTTGTTCGCGTTGCAAGCTCAAACATGCTCCAATATGCTCCTATCACAGCTCCTACTCACTCTATCAAGCGCGTTGGAATGAGTAGGAACATATTACAACATGTTGGAGCATGCGATGCGAACAAACCTATAGTCCTTGTTAAGGCTTCCTTAAATTTATCTTTTTATGTAAGTTTTTATGTAAGTAGTACTTTAGATGTAAGTCAATAACTAATGAAATAATTCGTAGAGTATCTGAAGATAAATTTAAGGAAGCCTTAAATATAAGGACTGACTGAATACGGGCATTAGTCTGTGAAGTGAACTCTAAAATTGACTCCAAGATGAAAACATATTAAATTTGTTTTCCAAAGTAAAATTTTGTTTAAAAACTAATTTATAACCTGATCTGGAATTTTTGGAAAAATTAAAATTTTACGGAATACATATTGGAATATATAACGACATATAAATGAAATTTTTAATCGTCATTTGAATGTTTTTTTTACATGTCGTAATTGTCGTATTTGGAATATTTTGGAGTATTTTTTGGGATTTTAGAAACATTTTAGAAACATTTTGAATATTTCAAGAATATTTAGCGTTTGCTGGGTATAGTCTATTAGCGTGTAAATTATATTCGAGTGCCAATTCTTGATACTGCCTGGCGTATTCGAAATGTATATTTTAAATATATATATATATATATATATATATATTTAGGATAAATATTTTTTGATTATGTAATCCGTACATGCACATGTATCACATTTTCATTGGCTATGTTGAATTTTATACATACTAAATATAAAATAATAGAGCTGTATTTTTTATGAAGGCACAATATAAATAGAATTTAGCAAAATTATTAAATAACATCAATAGAATTTATATAATTTTGATAAGTCCAATTTTTTAAGGCCTTTACATCAATTATAGCATTTATTCGCTTTTATAAGAACTAACTGTCATCACGTATCTAATATTCTAATCATTCAAATTTTAATTCAGTGAAATATATTAAAATGAAGTCTGATTTCAATTCCTGATGAATTGTACATAAAAAAGAAAAATATAAAGTTTACACGTAAATATATATCGTCCTGATTGAAAGTTTATAAGAAATATATAAAGGATTCTGTTTTGATTAATTGTATGTATTATACATACATACATATACGTTATGTAATTTTTTGATAACCATTGATCAATTATTTCCTTTCTCAATGGAAAAAAAGTTTGACAAGGTAAATCTTTTCTTACTTTCAATTATCTAAATCTAGGGAATATGCAGATTTTCTGTCTGAATTAATTGTCTGAACGATATTAATTGAGCATTAATACATTCACAGTTTATTGAAAATTAAATATCATTATTAAATATCATGAATGAAAAGGTTTAAACTAAATTATGAAGGAAAGTGTTTTTAAAAAAGCTAAACATCCACTTAAAGAATCTTGTAGTCTCTCGAATGATATTCATGATGTTTTCGAATATAGACTGCGTCGAAAATTATTGCTTAAATAATATTTGTATTCTCTTGAGATAACTGCTCAAATATTGATAAGAAATTGTAGAATAAATTAGATTCAAGAATGATTAAATATATGTGCCTTATATCGCGAGCAAGCAAATTACATATTCTGTAAAACAGAATAGACTATTTGCCCATAAAATGGACAAAATGGCATAATCATACTAATGATAAATTGTGTGTGAATAAAAATAGATATGTATTCACATTTTAATACTAGAAGGACTAAATTTAATGACTTCCCTAGAAGAACCCAATAAAATCTTTTTCAATAAAAGTCAATTTTATTTCACATTTTTTTTCGTAAATCAAATTAAATATATAGATTAATTATATTTAACATTTTAACAATGATATAACTATAATTTATTAAACATTTAAATTCATAAACTTATAAATAAAATCATAAAAAAAATATATGACCAGATATAAACTGAGAGCCAAATTGGCTGCAATGGTTCTTCTAGATGGACAAATAAAAATTCAACTATCTTATATATAATTGAAAATTTTTTAAATAAAAATTAAGAACATGAAAAATGATAAAAATTACAAAAGGATATCATGTGGAAGTAAAGTTGAAAAAAGTTATAGCAATTTGCATTTCGCCAGGAGCCAAATTATTGACTGCCTTGGTCTTTCTAGTGTTAAAGGCATTTATAGAAAAAATAACAAATCTTTGAATAGCAACTTTATTCCAACAGATTTGATAAAACGGCGTTGTAAATTGCTTTTAAGTATAACTTGCAATTATAAACTGTTAGCGGAGATAGGAAAGATTAGCACTCTCATGCTGTACACTTTATTCGTCATTTTCAAAGGATCCTGCATTAATTATTGAAAAATTAGGGCCCGATGAAATGAGTTTAATTTTTACATATGTTGTAACTTAGAATAGTGAACAAAAAATGTCATGTACACATCCAACTAACAGATATAATTCTTGAGTGATGGAGTATCAAAAGTGCTCTGTGAACATCCAGATAGTAATGTATTTTGATTGTTACTTATATATTACTCACTCTAAGTATATTGAGTCCAAATTGCAACAACTGAGTTTGCATTTGTTAGCCAATTGATGCCTTCATGATGTAACAATTTGGGTAACAACTTGTCAACAAGTTATCACAATTTTAAAATCGTTATCGTCAAAATTCGTGTTATTGTCATGTTTTCAATAATAATCTATTATAGAATCATGAGATTTGCGTTTTACTGATAACTTGGATGCTGTTATCTTGCTGTTAAACTGCTAGTAATACATGTTTTCTAAAATTTTTAGAATGAATCTTATTCTGAAAAGTAAAATCTCACTCTTAAAAATTGAAAATTGAACCATTCTTTCTCAAAACTGACTCAATTTTCAATGTTTAGAATGAGAGAGGTTTCACTTCCAAGAATTTATATACATGCCTACATATAGTTACAATGTCAGTATATTCGAATCATTGACAAATACATGGCCAGTTATCAGCATTGTATAATTACAAGATTAACAGATTTACGATTTTGTTAAGACATAGTTATCTACTAGTTATTACTAATTTTACACTTTTGATATACTATAGTTCAAGAACTATCCATTATTTGAGTCACATATGTATGTAAACACTTTTTTTTCATTATAAGTTACAACATATGTGAAAACTAACTCATTTCACCGGGACCCAATTTTTCATACAGTTAGTGCAGAGTTCTTTCTAAACATAGAATGTGTTATACACTTGTATGGTGAAAAAAAAGACACAATATACACATGCCTGCCGTCAAACTACTGTTACTACGGCAAATAGGCCAAAAGTATTATTAATATGCGTCAAATTACAACAGTTTCTCATGTATTTGTAAATATTTTACTTATATTTTAATTTTTATCCCTTACTTTATTTTTTAAAACCTTTTGAAAATCTTGTACAGATATTACTTCTCGGCGCCATATTAAAGTCAATCATTTGAGTAATTAATGAGTCTCTTATTAATTTAGATACACTTTATGATTCGTTCATTCATGATGAGCGTTTACAGTCACGCGAATCTTTACGATCAAACGTTAATCTAAGTTTTGCAAAGAGACATATTTCGAATTTGTTATATTTATTTGGCACGTACAAGTCCAACATAATGACTGTATGTACAAATACTTCTGCGAATAGTCGTTAAAAAACGTATAGAAAACGTTTATACATAATACATAGTATATTGCTGGGTCTTGAAAAAAGAAATTCGAAGAAGCTCATAATCAAGACTTTCGTTTCTGCAGGAATATTTGGACGCAAATATTTTTTCCCTTCAAAAATATTGACATAAAAGCGAAGAAACAAGTCATAATATTTAATATTTGGTCTGTTTCCTGTACTAGACTGCACTAGAATTCTTTTTCTTACTTTCGATAAATATCAAACATACATCTAGCTCACTTTAAGTTCCAAAAGTGTATACTAGTTCAGCCACAGAAAACAGACCTATTATTTTCGTTGTTCATATACATTCCATCGATTCTTCAATTATTTAACAATAACAATTGAATACACATTATTGAGCAATTTCTTTTCTTCATTTCTTTATCAAAGTTAATGAAACAAAGTACTCTGTTATGAGCTTCCAATGTTCAACGGATAAATTTTACAAACTTTATCGATTCGAAAAATGTGAATAAGAATAACATTATAACAATTCCATATTTATCTTAATAATTTTAATTTGGCATAATGATATAAATATAAATACTTGTAAGAAAATTTCGAGATCTTTAAAAAAATATCTCTTTGATGTGAAGTAGATTTTTTAAAATCATGTCTTTTTTATATAAATATTGAAATTAATACTTTTGTATCCGATATTCATTTCTTCTTTACTGGAAAAAGGAATAATTAAAAAATGGGAATTTTGTTTAAAGATCTTAAAACTTTCTTTCTCTTTAGAATCTTACATATTTTTATTACAAAAATTGAAAAATGACTAAAAAAATTTCCACACGTGCTGTTTAAACTCTATGCTCTTTCTGATAACATTTGCTTGTGCATTCTTCTTGCTGCAATTAGGCAATAAAATTACACTTTGATTTTCCTAATGCAACAAAGAAATCATTGCCGACGTCTCCAGAAAAATCGGAAAAAATCACATCGTGCACCTCTTCTCAAGCAAAAAAAAACACAGATACTTTCGATTTTTTACGATGACATATTCCGCAGTCAACCTTCAGCAAGCGGTGGCGTCACCCAACCGTATTTCTCGTGTGTTCTCACCAGATTCTTGAATGTTTCCTCGGCCAATTGCCGATTGTATTCCTTGTTCGGCTTTGGCACCCTTGCCACTTGTGCCTGTTGAGATAAAAGCTTTATATAAATCTATAAGGAAATCAGTATGTAGAACACATGTGAGTGACCAATATTTTTTTTTAATTTAATCTTTGTTTTCTTTATAATAATAAACGTTTTAAGATAAAAATTAAATTAAATTTCTTAAAATTAAAATAAGACTATACAAGACTAGACAACGTTTTCCATGTGTGTATAATATAATTGTGATGTTTATGATATTGCATTAAGATAATATGATATATAATACTATATCACATGTATCATAATTACGTACATTATCGTGATGATACATTTTCATGATACAGTGTATCTGAAATCATTAATTATTTGGCGCAGATCCAAAACAGTGCTTACCTGCCCCTTTACAACACTAGCTGCAAACTGCATGATCATCGACTCAACGCTATATGCACAGCACCATCCTCTCGGTGTGAGGAGTTCCATACAAATAGCACCGCCATGCATCACAAAGCCTTGATCGATTCTCGGTGAAATTACCCTCATAAAAGGTGGTGCAAATGGAAACTCCTTCGGAAAAATTACGTGCAGCAATATGTGAGGTATCTTTAACTCGCGCATATCGGCTGCTAGCTTGCTGTCTGGATCAATTTTATGCAATCGAACAAACCATTCAAAAACATTATCATTGACGAGCTCCACGGTGAAGGCAGAGTCGCAGCGTTGTGTTCTTTGGATTCTGTTAAACTCTTTCATTAGTCGACGCAAACCGATGTCCTTGTCGTAGACGGCTTTGCATTCGTTGTTGTCCTGTATGAGTAAAGCCTGGTTTGAAATTCTCAGGCTATCTCAGGATATCCAAAATCTGATTACAGAATTATGGATACAGAAGCTATTCTATCATGCTTATTTATTGAAAAACGATGATTAGATCTCCTTCTTGTGATCTTTTCTAATTGATCAATTGAGAATTCCACACACCTTTGCGGACTTCTTTGCCTTGAAGAAACAACTGCGATCAGCATGAGTGGAATCTGTATTTTCCAATATCGGTCCATCCATTGGAGTCACGGCATCTGGACGGTGGTGGCGATTTAGGAGTCTCCTCGATGGAGAATTGGTTGAGCTACTGGCTCCCTCCGGTTCAGCTATCTTATCGGAAGACCGAAAGAGCTTTCGAATGGCAGCTACCACTTTCTCCTTGGATTTCGTAGACATGATGAAAGTATTGTGTCGCTTTTTTACGAGGTCTCGCTACTCTATATTTAAAACATTTTTATTTGTGACACATTTCCAAAACTATATCATGCATGAAATTATAATGATCTAATTTTTTATATGCTTAGACTATATACTTCAAAGAAAAACAAATTTGTATACAAAAGAAAGAAATTAAAGGCATAGTAGAAAAAATTATATCAATAAAGTATAAATTGTTTACGTTATAATGGAAAATCAACACAAATAAAAGAATAAATTTTAGGTTTTTAGAAAAGTTTCTTAGTGAAATACATAAAGTTATATTATAAAGTGATTCCTTCAATTCGATATAATAATATTAATTATACTAACGACATATTAATTGCCAACATTGGAATTCATTTTAATTAAAACATTATCATATATTCGGATCATATATACATAATAATATACTTTCAGAAAGAATTTAAAGATACCTTATGAATGTGTCGGTAAATTCCTATTTGAATTTTTAATTTTTCGAAATAGAAAACTTTTTTAAATGTTTTTTAAATGTTTCTAAAACGATTTTTCAAATGTTTGTAGAATTTTACACTCTGATTTTTTGACAATTGATCGAAAAAAATTCCTATCTATAAATTCCTGTTGACTCAATCTTGCTTAAGTTATCAAATTATACCTATTTTTATTAGAAAATTCGACAATGTCAGAACTTTTAAGTTGTACAAAGGGTGTGGAGCAGAGACGTTTCTATGAAATTTTTGTCCGTGCAGAACAAATTGAATACTACCCAATTTATTAACTTGTAATCCAATATCGGGCTTACCCATTCTATTCGGTCCTACATCGCATACAGTTGACAGAGTGTCAACATGCGACTAATTGTGTACTACATGGATACACGCAAGAACGATGAAGATGCGACCACTGAACAGGAGCAGTCTCCACCCTCGTTAAACCACCAATCGACAACAGCCACGAGAACGACTGAAGGGATAGACGCCGACGTCAACGACGATACCGGCGCTACCATCGTGAATGGCATAGTTAGCTCCCTTTATCGATCCAATTTACATGACCGATAAGACGGCTGATAGCGCAGACTACGTATAAGTGGCAAACAATAGCTGTTTTTTTCCATCGATAAGTTGGAATTCAGTTGGAGTCATCATGTACTTTTTATTTAGAACAGAACATGCAAAGTGAATATTTTTATTTTTTAATATAATTTGTATATATACACATAAATAAAAATTTTCACATTTCCGCTCTAGAGAAAAAATTACATGACCAATATAAATAAATTTTATCAGATTAAAAATATTTATGAATATTTTCTAACATTATTTCCATTAGAAAACTTCAAGATTTAATTCTTTTCAATAAATAATGATTGTATTCCAAAAAAATATAAGCAAATTCGTTGACAAATATATTATTAAAATTGAAGGCAATTAATAGGAATGGAACATTTTAGCGCGAAAAATAAAAGGAAAATTTATGAACGTTTGTGCACGCAAAATATAAGTTTTCTGTTTATTTTTATGTATTCACCCATGGTCTTATAATATATGTATTCAGGTATCTATTGGTGAATAGAAACACTAGGATATGTTTAGCCACATATGCGAACACAAGTAGACACGACAGATATTGGATCCACGCCCATTTCAATTCTTCCCACATACTCGGCTGATAGTAAATAAAATTTTCCACGTAAAACAATTCGCCGATAATGACTACCGCTTCATCGTTAGAAAAACCTGTTCTCCACGTTACTCGCTCATTCGTAATTCTAGCAGAGACTATAAAATAAATATATTATTAATAATTCCATGTGTTTATGGTAAATTCCCGGGAAAAAAATGTTTCAAACATAATTATATATATAATTAAATACAATTATATAAAATTAAATAAAATTAAATAAAATTATATGTAATTATATAAAAAATTGATTTTTATATAATTATATAATATATAAAATACGTCCATATATATAACATTTTTTCTCGGGTTGATAAAATTTTTTTAAAAAATACGAGCAATACATACACTTTCGGTTAAAACTATGCAATAGCAGTTCAGATAGAGAATAATCGGATAGTTCTATGCTGTGGTTGTATGTTTCGTAAAGACCTTCGCTACGCAAAAGTCCCTTTTGCCGTAACTCCAGATCACCGAAGAATCTTATCTCTTGAACCTCATGGTTTAATATTTGATTAAATACGCCTATAGATTCTATCGTCGCTTGAATAAGATGCTGTAAATAAAAAAAATCCATTAAAACTCTGAGGAGCAAATTTACCACATAAATCAACCTTTAATTGGAAATTGAAGAATAGCAAAAGTCGTAGAGATTTCACTGGCTTGTCTGTATAAAAATGAGCTTCAAATCTTAATGAATCTTTCTGTCCATCATTGTTTAGATCGTTCTCTTGTACCTAAATAAAAAAGTATAAAAATAATAAATATAAATAACTAAATAAATAAGAATTATATTAATTTTGTATACACAATTTTTATATTAGAAACAGAACAAAAATTGAGGAAAAAAATCGAAATCAAAGAACTTGCATTTAATATTAAATATAAAACATGATCATCAATAATCGAATAAAATATTGACATAAATAATTGGCGAAAAATCAAATTTTGTATTTCTTAACATATCCAAATAATGAAGAACAACCTTGATTATTGTACAATGATCTTTAATATCATTCTCCTTATATGTCGTAAAAGTGGAACACACAATAGGTTCCTCAAAGGAATCTATCTCCGCAAGTAATAGGTACTTATATATAAAGTGCACATCAGGCATTTCTGCATGCATCCGATTTTTCATCCAAATACCTGAAATTAAAAAAAGTAAATAATAAACTGTCATAAATCACTGGGTATATTTAAAATCGATGATACAAAAGTTGGATTAATTTTTACCTCCTGTATTATAGATTATAAAAAGAGGCGTGATCAAGGATAAAACAATAAATAAAAAAACAACAATCGAGGCAAAAGAATATATCCTACTCTTGTACTTGTAAGTGACAGAACTTGAAAATATTTCGATCGCTGCCATTGTGATGCTACATTCGTTGCCGCGGCAACGTCCACAAATAAGAAACATTTAAAGATATCATATTGATTGTAATCCTATATATATATATATATATATATATATATATATATAAAATTTTAAAAAATAAAAAATTTATTAAATAAATAATTAATATAAAATAAAAAATTCTAAACATTTTAATAAAATTATTGTTATAATATAATCATTTTAATTCATTCTACTTATGAAAAGATATTAGCACATAGATAATGTGATTTCGAAATATGTTACAAGGAATATATATAATAAATTTCATATAATTCGCTTTTAAATCTATTTGGTAATAAAATTCCTATATAAATCCACAAATAAATCGTGCAATATTTCTAAAAATTTTTATTAAGTAAAAAATATGATATTCAGATTTACATTTTCATGAAAATCAAGTTAATAATAATCTAATCAAAGATTAGATCATACATATTTAAAAAAAGACATTAACATTATGTCGAACAATAACTGCTAACATTACTATAATAAATTTTAAATTCTATTACTACAATAAAAAAATTTACAAGTTGAAAATTTAGAAGTATTTATTAAGAAGTATTATTTATTATAAGTATTTATTAAGAAGTATTAAAAATATTTCTTTATCTCATAGAAAAATATTTGTATGTACATTTATTCTGTTGAATATGAAATATATCAATCCTAAAATAATGGAAGCATTCAGTACTACGACCACTCACTGAGCGCTCAGTGAGCTCTTGTATCTGTTTGGTCTATATTATTTCTTAATTCTAAAGGCTTAAACAATAGGTACAAGCAACAAGGAATAACATCAAGGCAAGGAATAGTCGTCCAATCAGAGCTCTGATAGGTAAGTTCGATATTATATCTCAGAGCTCTGATTGGACAGCTCGTTATTCCCTGTTTTTTGAGTTTAAGTCTTAACGCAATATGCCAATTAGATGCAAGAGCTCACTGAGCACTCAATGAGCAGTTGTAATACTGAATGCATCCAATAACTTGAATATATATATATATATATATATATATATATATATATATAGAACCATACACATCTATCTTTAGGAAAACGGACCGCAATAATTTGTATACCCAATATATATATATATA
>Ga0157364_1005603_pt1 | contig 12810 bp, 4 predicted proteins | sample AttsexASBM2_FD_111476 | JGI IMG/M metagenome (GOLD analysis project Ga0157364, IMG submission 111476) | Fungus gardens microbial communities from leaf cutter ant in Ribeirão Preto, State of São Paulo, Brazil - Atta sexdens ASBM2 | ecosystem: Host-associated > Fungi > Mycelium > Unclassified ... | reverse complement strand
GTGTGTGTGTGTGTGTGTGTGTGTTTGTGTGTGTGTGTGTGTGTGTGTGTGTGTGTGTGTGTGTGTGTGTGTGTGTGTGTGTACACATATATAAAATTATTGGAATTTATGTTGTAGATAATCCGATATCTACGTCTTCTTTTCGCGACTAGGTATCATAATTAAAAAAACAATTTTTTTATTACTTTTGTTAAAAAAATGATTCATAAATAAAAAATTTATCTACACTATCGATACACATATCGTATAGTTTTTTTTATTAGAAATATCATATATTAATTATGTTTAATACATACATTTCCATCTTCAATTTTTAAATAGATATAACTAATCTGCACAGATCTCGAATTTATTTCAAATTTATTCCAAATTAAATTTTAAAGTAATCTTATAAATATGCAACATTGGACCTTAGAGAGTCAATTATGGGATTGTGGCAAATTGTTCGCGCAAGTTTATTTTTGTGTGTTTATAATTGAGACATTCAGGCAGAAGAAATATATAAATCGAATAAGATTAATCGGTGAAAAAACGAACAACTTCTAGGATCTACAGCAAAAAACTTGCCACAGGCTTAGAATCTGTTGTTGCGAACACTTCTTTGTCTTATTTGCGGTAACTGCGAGTTAATTCAAGTGTTTACAGATGCCAATAATGTTAAGCAATAATGTTTTACTCCATGCAATTTTTATTGACGGGACTATTAAGAATAAAAAACTAAGGTGCGTTTCCCAATTGATTCTATTGTAATAAAGTTGTTCTTTGCGGGATTTAACGATATCAATTTAATAGATGAGATCTATTGCTTAATAGTATATACACGATGTCTATAAAGTCTGCCCCTATCCAGCCCCTATCTTAGAAATAGTTGTAGATATGAAAGAAGAATGTTTTATATGAAAGTCGAAGGATATTAAAGGAGACGTGATGATACGGACTTATCTTTGAATGACCTTCTCAAGGTTAGATCAATGTAGCTAATGTTTTCTTAAATGGATATTTCTTATTTTTTATTGTACATTCTTGTAGCTTATAGAGAGTTTTTCGAGAATTTTTCAAAACAAAGAATCCTTTTTTAATTAATAAGAGGAAAATCGTCGAAATTGACATAGATCTCTTAAAACGAAACTCTTATTTCTCAAAAATTAATTAATTATTGCACTTTATTAATACTAATAAAATCATGATCTGTTTAGCTAATTAAAGAAATACAAACTCATAATTAGTATATTTGTAGCTTGTTTCTATATCAAATCAGTTAAAAACAAATTCTAATCGAATGTGTAAAATAAAATTTTTACAATTTTCTTTTGCAAATTGCGTAATTTAAATAATAATGACTGTATAATACACGTCGTTTTAAATGCTTATAGTTTTCTAAATCAATTTTATTTATATTATTTTTTCTCTCTTAGTTTTTTCATAACGATTTGAATATAAAATTGATTCAGTGTAAACCACCACACTTGCTTGTAAAACAGATCATGAGCTAAATCTTTATAATGTTGCTTTATAATATTAAATAACTCTATTGGAGCTGAAGGCAATCGCGCATACATGGGAAAACTCTTGAAAAACTATCGTTACATATTTGCATCTTACAGAACAATATAAAGTATAATAAATATGCATATAATTCAATAAAAACGCTTTATAACGAAGTAAAATAATTCTGGAAAATCTTGTATAGATGCTTTATACAGATAATTCTTATAAAAAAAAAAAAGAATAAGAATACGTAGTAATTACTATCTACTATATCAATTTTGGAGCAAGACGCTCATTTTTGCTTATCTTACAACAAAATTTATTATTGCAAAATTGAAAATAGTATTATAAAAATTGCTTATACTATAGATAGAATTTTACTCTTTAGTTTGTACTTATCTATATTTTTAAAGTTTTATTTTTATCTTTTGTTTAAGAAATATTGTCTAAAAGTAAAGTGATACATCAATCGGCGATTTCCTCTACTTTTCGAGTTACAAGGCTTGAACATTACAGTATCATTAGTGTTATCTAACGTGTCCGATCAACGGCTAGAAAATCTCTTAAAGTTCAAGATCATAACCTGGATGATATTTGTTAAGATCAAGATTATTGAAGGTTATTCTTCTTTTTTTCATTTTTAAATGAATTTTTACCATAAAAAATGAACAACTTCCAATGGCCATGGTCTTGACAAATGTTATCCAGATCATGAGCCTGAATAACATTGACCTAAATCTTGAGAAGATTACTCAAGATCAAATCCATGTATTCGCCATATATCTCTCTTAATATCCTTATATCCTACAACTATATTTTTCCATATCTACAGCCATTTCCGAGATATAGAACCAAGATATAGAACCTCAGACTTTATACCTCAGACTAGATATCCTGTATAACAATGTCGTATTGTATTACGTAGAAGAGACAAAATTAATGTCATGTGCAAATTAGTAAGCAAAAAAGTATCTTCGAAATTTTGTTTTTAAGATAATCAATTTTGATAATTAAAGAACTAATAACACCATACTGTTCTTTATAAAATCTGAATAGAAGTTTCATTAATTTTACGTATGATACGCTATTACTCTATTATAACTCTATTTGATGACAATTATATCAATTTTCCGATTTAACTGCCGCGTCTTAAAATTTAGAAGGACACTCAGACACACTTCAAAAGATACAACATTTCCAGTGAATCTATTTTCGTCTCATTGTGAAAGAAAGAGAGAGGGGGGGGGGAGAAGGGACGACGTTTTATTTCCGTGCGATCATTCACCGACACAGTTTAAATCGTAACTACTTGACCCGTAGCTGGGGCACCGTCGCAATTTATCGCGACAGATTTATCGCTCTCTTTCGCGATCCGCAAGGAGATTGCCCTTCGAGATCCCGCTCTCTAATTGATTAATAACAAATTATGCGAAGAGATGATGAATCGTGTTACTCATAAGAACCCCCCAATTCTCTATCAAAAAAAATAAAGTTCTCGTAATGTACAAGGTCAAATCTTTAAAGCAATTACTGCTTTATAAGTGGATGCATAAATTGCAGTTGAAGTGTTAAGAGTTAAATTTCCGTATAATTCTATTATATCATATATAAATTGGAAAATTAAATATTATAGATTTCTAAGAAAATAAAAAATATAATAAGAATAAGCTGTAGTATTTAAAGAAGGTGTCCGTTCGATGGAAAAAAAAATTCATTGAAAAAAACAACAGGAGAAAACTCATTTTTATTTACAATTTTCTACTATTTAATTATGTGTTGCTTTATTGTTTATAGAATGTGGAAAAGCCAGATATTATGACTTGAATATTGATTGAATTCAAATCACGATTACATGCTCGAATTGTTACATTATCTAATTTCTCAGATAATCAATGATGAATTGAGAAATTTAGCGCCATTAAAAGCCTGATAAACTGACAGAATTTACGTACGTTCTTCTTATCACTCCGACAAGCAATTATATAGACATTAGTTATTTGGATTTTACTTTAATTGATTAAACTCACGTTTATTCATAAAATGATAAATTATACATTATCAAGTTATTGTGTGAAAGGCTGTAAATTTGTTGTCTCAAGTTACTATGAGAATGCGTTAAACGAAAAAATTATCGTTTTACTCTTTTAATCGAAACTTTTTTCTCTGCCTTTTGCTTAATAATAAAAATTATTACGAAAAAATTTGTACATTCTGTACAAATCTCTACAGATCTCTACAGATTATTAAGAATTGTTTGTATAGCAGTGAGCTTTCAAATTTAGTTAATTTAATAAAATCTAGATTTACACAATTATCTGTTAGAGTCCAAACAAATTCACAAAGAAGTAAATAGAGATCGAAACAAACATTAATTAATAATTCATCGATACATTTGCACGCAAACGTTATGTCTCGGGTTCGAGGCCGACGAGGATCGACTTCTTGCCAAGAGTAAATAAAATCGCAGTTTATATTTAGCCGGAATGGAAATCTGCGAAAGCTACACGGTTTTCAAGAGAATGATTTTATATCTCTAAGGAAGAGACTGTGACGATCAATAAAGACACATGAAAACCTTACTCGAAAATTAATTGTTATCCCGACAACGTTGTGAATATATACGGTGAAAGAAGTAAGTGATTTCGTAAGAAATAACGGCTGCTCTATATGCAAACAGTTACAGAATAATGAATAGATAATAAAACACAAAATTGTAAATAGCGATAGATGGCATAATTAATCTACTGCCGTAGTAATATACCGTGTTGCTATTTAATTTCGATTCACCTCTAATGAAAAAAACTTGAATTTTCTTAATCGTCTAATTACAAATCTTCCTTTTAAATATATCTTAAGTCAATTGCAATATTTTTGAAAAAAGTTTCTGAACTAATCACACAATTACAGAGATATAAAAAATGATTATTTAATCTAATTAATATTTTTATAACAAAATTTAAAACAATTCAATTACAATGTGATAATATCTAACAAACAAGGTCGAATGATCATTATTAACAAAACATTCATTAATAGCACTTCAAGTAACTTGGCGGATGAGCATGTTCGAATGAGATTCGAGAACACCGATGTCTACGATTGCCAACCGCAATTTAGCTTTTTATTGACAGCTATAAAATGACAAGATAAAAAGAGAATGACATTCGATGCTTTAATATACACAACTAGATATCCTTTGGCAAGTAACATATGTAGACGCATATCTCATGCATAGATATCACTCATCGGCATTCGTTGTATCGCGTCCCGAAATGCACTTGCGTAGTTGATCCCCAGTAAGACGTCCAAAAAATGTAATGAAACTACAAGTGGAGAAAAATTCGAGAACAAACACGACGATCGCGTATCTTTTCATACACATCGAATCGCGATTGTCAAATTCTCTTTTACCGTGTACTACTAAAAAAAAATTTTCCCATTAAACGAACAAAACCGCAAGCATGTAATTTGAGACGAATAGATATTCTGCAAAATGAGCATTTCCCTTTCATAAATTCAACCTTGTCACCTCGCCCGATTTTATACCCTATCTCAAAGAAACTTTCCGAGAACCGAGAGACCATATGTCATTAATCTAATGATATTTGTGATTAGTGTGTAGGATTTGTTACCGAAGAAAGATTACACTTTGCGGCTTAAATAAATTTTCTCGTCGTCGTCCTTCCGTGGGTCAATGTGATTGCATCTGCATACCGCTGCATCTCCATTGCTAAATGTAAGAGAAAATTAATCCTCCTTATAAACCCGCGTGACACTCAACTTTTAAGCCGCGTAAGCATCTCTGACAGATGTTTGAAGAAATCAATATTGCTTTATTATTTAATGGAACCTACGTACAAGCGTAGATTTTTATCAGCGAGAGTAACAAGATTCATTTCTGTACAATGATCAAAAACAACAAATTTTATTTAAATGCAATGTTCTCTAAACAATCATACCGAGTATCGTGTCGATAAGAAAGGTCATCTTATATAATAAATGTCAATTCAACAATCATATTGCTCGCAATTTAATCTTATAAAGTTAGCACTATGCGATAATAGGTCACATAACATGATATATTAACTAATATTTATCACTAGGTCTGTACGATCCGTTTGTATACGGAAATACGATTGTGTTAAATATTAGTGCACTATGTATTTAAAAATAGGTAATAATAGAAAATTTTTTCATCTGTTTTTTCTGACACAACTAATACGCAACTGTATATAAATGCCCTGTGAAGATATATTACTTAATAAAAAAAAATTCATTATTAGAATTCAAATTATTATATTATATTATAAACACTTCACAGTACGGATAATAAGTATTAATAATATATAATAAATCTTTTTATTTGAAAATTGACAGAAATATTTTTAAAACATAATTGTTAATAATTTACTAATAAAATTTGTATACAGGATTTATAATTAAAGAGAAATAAAAAATAATATGTTGATAATCGATTTCAATATTCTTGATCACATTAATGTATGCATTCACCAATTGCATCGTAATATAACGGATTGAATCAAAATAATGATCTTTATTCAACGTATAAGTATGTAAATGATTTATACATACCGTTTATTATGATATGAATTATTTGAATCATAAAGCATTAACTAGTAGTTGCAATTAAAGTAAATTTCAATCACTCTAAGTGGACCCATTTTCGTCAGCAATAAAGCATCGATACTGATTGATTCTGCGATTATTCTTAAAATACATCTCGGGTAAAATTTACTTGTCTTAGTGTCTCTGCCGTGTCTCCTTATTATTTATAAATAAAATTAGGATTTATTAAAAACTTTTTTTCAATTTTGTTTTTTCGTATCTCTCAGTTGTTATAACTCAATGTCAAGACAATAACAATAACTGATAAGATGCAAGAATCTTAAATATATAAGCTTGAAAATATAATAAAGAGAACGTTTTTTGTCTCATTATTTAATTAACAGACCATAGCGGACTAAAAAATAGATCAAAACTAACGCTTTATTGTTACCGAAAATAAAAATTATCTCGTGAACATTTACCAATTGAAGTATGTTTACTTGTGTATTATGAGATAATAACTTCTGTCATCTTTATACATTTTTTTGTTGTTAAAAGTATAAAGAAAAGAGAAGCCGTATGAAAAAAAAAGAATTTATTCTATGGTAATTATGTAAAATAAGCGCAATGTATAAAAACAGAAAGAAAAAAAAGATAAACAAACATGTGATGGTATTAACATTTGTATATAAAATCGTTTATTAATATTATAAATTAAAATATTCGCGTATGATGGATTTTATTGCCTGCCGCGATGGCGTGAATGTTCGGACAATCGTGCTAAATAATTGCTAAATAATTGTTAGATGTAAAAAGCTGAAGATAGCGATCAGTCAGTACATGAAACTTGTACATGAAAAAAGCTCTTTTTGACATTCGAAAAACAATATTTCTTTACGTAAAATTTAAATAAATTTTAATAAATAATATAAATATATAAAATATATATATATATATATATATATATATGTATATTTTCTATAAAATTATGATAATAATCATAAAATAAATGTACAATGATATATACTCTAACTAAATAATTATTTTAATTAAAACTTATTTTATAATTCTTCTTAGCAAGAAGTCTTTAGATAATGTCACTTTTGAAATGATAAACATTCAATATTATATATACTAGGAAAATTTCAGATCGTTATTATTACAATTTATGAGATTTTCTCGACATATAGAAATATTTCGTAATGCTTCTAAGGTTGAATCCAAAGTTTGAGAGTGCAAATCCTGAGGTCATGATATTTGAATGGCGCAAGAAATACCACGATATAATATAAAAGAAATGATACTTCTATCTCATTGTGAAAGTGCACACGAATTATCGATAATACGAAAAATGATGTATTAAATATGCAGAAAGAAGAATTTCTTGTAAATATAATGAATAATATATGATGAATATTATATTTTTCAGAGTATACACAGTTCATCGTTGCAGTTTGTAAAATTAAATAAAAGAATTAAAAATTAGATTTTTTTTTATTAAATTAGAATGTATCATTCATTTTAATTTTTTATTGTTGGTGACAAAATCTTTGAGGATGAAAAAGAATAAATTATTTTATTTAATATAATTACATGTTACGGTATTTCTCCACGTCGCCTATACAATATAGCACTAATTATAAATTTTTATGATTTAAGAAATGTAAAGATAACAAGAATAATCTGTATTAAATAACAACATCAATTGAAAAAAAAAACAAACGTAACTTTCCTACATTCGCTTTTATCAAACGTTTGTTACCAACAATAATCGAGATATTCAATATAGATATGTGTAAGTGTAAACATTTTTTCACATATAAATAGATATGTTTATATAATCGCTGCATCATGCCAAACTGTTCTTCTCTAGATGTAGATATCTGTGCGCAAATTGTAAGTGTAAGTTCGCAATCAGCGATGAAATAATTAATGTTGACATGATATTTATATAGCAACTATAAAAATTGATAAATCGACGCCACTCACGTTCGGTATGCTACAAGCATACAAGTCGGACCTTGAACTTCTTGACACATTTTGATAAATAACTGTTGTCAGTCTTTTAGCAGAGACAAAATAATAATCGCGATTGTATTTTAAATATAAACGTGTCAACCTAAGGAAAGAATGTTCATTTCTGACTTTATTATTAATAATTTATTTTATAAAATAATACATCTATATTTTAACTAATGTTACTTTACTACTTTAATTAATATTTATTATTAAATATTTATTGCTTTAAATAATTATGTTAAAAAAATTAATGTAATTTTAAACCATTTTTTAAACCATTTTTTAAACCATTTCTTCATTAGCTTGTTTTGAAAAGATGCTTAAGAGAATGTCTTTTAATATATTATTAAAAATAATTTTTAAAGGAAGTTAAAATAATTATGAAATTTTACTAAAAATAATTATGAAATTAATAATGATATTTCATGATGGAAGTTTAATTTTCATGAAAATCATTAATAATTAATTGTTGGAAAAGTCAATAAAACAAATAAAAAAACAATGAAACGAGGTTATCACATTAACATTAACATGGCAAGACTTGTGCAAGAACCATCATCGCAATTTGCAATACAGTCAGTCCTTGTTTATTGCACTTAAAAATAATCTCATAATTTGATAAGGAGATTCAAATAAAGAAAATAGATTTAAAAATGTGTTTCATAAAAAAATATGACTAAATTCTTTAAATTTTAAATCTTTATTTTGTTAATATTATTTTCTTAAAAGAACAACATTTAATATAAAAATATATAATGTTTTATATACCTATAAATTCTATATTCACTGTATATTAATTATATATAAATACTAAATATATAATGAAATAGTATGACAATCTAAAATTAAGTATTTTAAAATCAATATTTTTATGTCGAGAAAAAATAATTGAAGTCGAAAACAGAAAATGCAGAGGGACGGAAACTAAAACGATAAGAAGCTATGTGTGAGAGAGACTTCTTGATATTCGTTATATCATTAACAAAACATTAACAACATTGTACTGAGTCAAGGAAAGGGAAATTATCGCGGTTATCACCGTTTGTTGCATCTACTCGGCAATAAATTCACAGCCTATCTTCAACAAAGCGTCTGCACTTGAAGAAAAGAAGAATTTGTTCATTTATCATCGTTATATTAACTATGATACGTAGAAAATTCTATTACTGCGAAAATAAGCATTAATTCTAAGAAATATTTTCATATAATTTAAAACTAAAAAGCCTCTGTGATTATCATATATCGCACATATAATAAATCAAGCAATGTGACGCGAAAATACTAATAAGAAAGTGACTTGTGATCTTTAACAGATCATTAATGGATGTTATATGTATCTTATCCACAGTTAAAAAAATCAAATATTTTATAAGTTGCGTTCTGTTATTCACTGTGAGTATGAAAATCTGTAGTATACGTAACGTAAACTATAGATTTTCAGTACTAACAGTGAATAACGGAATACAACCACAATAAAAGATTACAAACGTTTATAATATTATTATAATATTATGAATATTTATATAATATTATTATATATAAAGAATACGCGATATACAACACGAATTTTTATAGTAATGTTTTGCAATCCAAGTTCAAGCTATCTCTTCAAAGAATTAATACTTTTCATATACAGGACGGAGCACTTAAAACAAAATACCGGAATATCTCGCAAATTAAACACGGTAGGAAAAAACGTTTCATATTTATATAGCAACTATAAAAATTGATAAATCGACGCCACTCACGTTCGGTATGCTACAAGCATACAAGTCGGACCTTGAACTTCTTGACATATTTTGATAAATAACTGTTGTCAGTCTTTTAGCAGACAAAAGTTGTATGATTCAAAAAGGGACAAATAATGATAAAATCATTTTTTTTTAAATCAACGATTTTTCAAAATCACATAGAAATTACCTTCCATAGAAATTATTATTTTTTTTAATGGATGATATGATTTTTTTACACAATATGGTTCCTCTAATTATTCTGCATATAAAAATATTAAGGTAGTGATATCAAAAAATCAATAGTTTACGAGATATTTTATACTTTATTGTGGCACATATTAACATAAAATATTAAATAACTCGTAAACTATTAATTTTTTGATAATCGTATCTTAATACTTTTATAAACAAAATAATAAGATAAGTCAATTGGCGGAAAAGAAATATATAATTACTTATTTAAAAAATTATCCATTTTACATACATATTTTTTTAAAGCAGCTATATATTTTTTTCCTTCAATTGATTCATCTCATTATTCATCATCTCGCATGCAAACACACACACAAAACCGTGCAAAAATACAAGACATTGCAATTGTATGAAAATAGTAGCTTGTATTCGTAGCAGACAGCTCTTATTAAAACAAATAGAGAACTCAATGATTCAACTTGTGGAGATCGCCGAAACGATGGCAATTCGCATCTGCGTATCATAACAATTTCTTATCAATCTTATTAACAATGTAGATTCAGTGTAACTAAACGCAGTCTTTGATAATCGTTCTTGTTTTCAGTGTCAAGGCGTTTCATCAGAAGGTTCGCTGCTATCAGGCCGACCTTCGTATTACCGTGGAATGTTAATTCATTCGTGTCATGTATCGCCTCGAGAGAAACAACCTTACAGACCATCATCAACCCTCAGAAAGTCTCCCCAGCACAAAACGCAACTATAAAAATGGTGCACTCGCAAAATCCAATCACACGCAAGATGCAACAAATTGGATAATGAATACTTATGCATTCTCGTGAAATATTGCGAGAACTTGTATGCAAATTTTGCACGAAATTTTGAAAATTTAAAATACGCAATAATCGATCATATGTGTGAAGAGAATAATGTGCGTTTGCAGTCTTATTATTGGAAGAATCATTTTCATCAAATCTCAACAAACTTTTATAGCTAGATAAGATTTTATTATCACATTAAAAATATGTTTTAAACGTATTTTTATTTACCATTGATTTGGTTTGTTCCGTAGATGTCTTCAATTCATCTTGGATTCCGTCTTGTGTCATGATCACTTTCCTTTCGCAAAACCGATTCAAATATCGTGTATTGTTCGAATCTTTCTCAACCAAAAACTTGCATGTACCGCAGTGGAACTTAGTGACTCCAGTGACTCCGTAACGATCGTAATATCATCGATAACTGTAGCGTTCCGAACAGACCACCCAGTATATTTGTGATCCATTAAACATCGAAGAATATTATTTACATCAATGCGATCGAGCGGTAAGATTTATTCTGAAAAATCAGATTTACTTCTGACTGTGTCTTAATTTGCACGCGAGTTTACAATATGAACAAAGTACATATCATAACATTTCGCTGATGATGACCTCACATGAACAAAGCCAATACACAATACAATACAATTCAGTAAGCCATATTGTTTTCGCACATTTTTCGCTCGTAATTGTTTTAAGAGAGTCCTCTTAAAATTGTCTATTTCATGTGTTTGTTTTTCTTCGGATTTTTCGCGCCGGCAATCGATCCCGATTCCAATATCGATAACAACACAGAATTTAAATCGAATGTATCATAAAATTCGAAAAGCCTCACCGATACCGAGAAACCTTTCCGAATGTTTCTCGAAAACTGTTTTGTTGCAAAAATATCACGAGTTTTTACAGCACGAGTCATTCCGAGCTTAACAGGATTCGGAGGATTCAATGTTCGATTTGGAGAACGTTTACTGTACTTTACGAAGATTTCATTTCTTTTTTTCTTCTTGTTCGTAGTGGATTTCTCGCGAGATGTATCAGGCTCTCTTTTAAATTCAGAGCGACAAAGTTGCGAAGGTGCCGTGAAGAAATTGAGAAGAAACGTATGCGTGAAAACAGAGACAAGAAAAGGAGCCGGCACGACCGGCCGGCTCTTACGTACACTGACTTCTGACTGGTCGAGAACTAGTAGGTGACTCTGGGAACCCCTACCATATCGCATAGCAACCGCTCGTAAGGCGACTGATAACTGTTTGTACTTCGTCAGGCATCGACAGATCTCGCCGAACAGACGTATGATGTATACTGTACATGTGTGTACAAATACTCTATAAAAAAAAAACAAGATTTAAACAAACAAGACATTGAAAAATAGTGTACAGGAGTAGAAACTTTGATCAATTTGAACGGACTGATCGGAAATAAATGTATAGACGCAATAGAAGAACTGGACTTTGTGTCTTATCGTTAGACAATACACTCTAAAGTTTAAATGGATAAATAGAAAGTTTTCTATCTCGATGAACAATTTATATTATATTCGTGTGTCACAGAAATAGAATACCAAAATATGTAGAAATTATCAAATAAAAAATTTAATACTTTTTTTATTCGGAAATAACGAAAATGTATAATATTTGAATTTTATAACAATATTTTTTTATTCCCATCATGCCCCAATCTTTTAATATTTGGAAAAGAGTATATTTAAAACCTTAGAATGTCTGACTTTTTATAATATTGTTCCAATTTCTTTTTGATCCAATTTTTTTCTTTTTTTTAGATAACTTTTGAGATATTCTAAAAAATATCTTTTGATAATATTGGGTTGTCCGGAAAGTTCGTGCCGCCTAACCTATATATATATATATATATATATAAAATTTAATAAATGTATACTAAAATTTCAATTTTCCTTCAACATCGACACGAACTTTCCGGACAATCCAATATTTAATTTGGAACAACTGAATGATTGATTGAGTTTTTGGAAAATT
>Ga0157364_1005602_pt1 | contig 12810 bp, 1 predicted proteins | sample AttsexASBM2_FD_111476 | JGI IMG/M metagenome (GOLD analysis project Ga0157364, IMG submission 111476) | Fungus gardens microbial communities from leaf cutter ant in Ribeirão Preto, State of São Paulo, Brazil - Atta sexdens ASBM2 | ecosystem: Host-associated > Fungi > Mycelium > Unclassified ... | reverse complement strand
CGCACTTGTAATTAAATCATCACACATTTCCTTCACATATATGATTCAATACTTAATTTTCAATGACATTTTTACGTGGTCCATTAATTGTTAAAAAGAAGAGGATAAATCTATTAAACATATATACAGCTATTAAATTGCGGAATATTTATAATATAATACTAAAGTGTTAATTTAAGATTTCTGTTTATTTTAAGTTATGATGCCAGAAGCAAGAGAAAATAAAAATTCTTGCATATTATATTTGAATATTATTTTTTCAATAATAAAACAACATTTATAATTGATAATATAGAGTAGACTTATAAAATGTATCGAGAACAATTTGTTAGATAAATTACATCATATACTTATTTCTATAGTGTTAATTCGATAATTTGTTATATAGCTGTATTGCAATTTAATTTTTATTTACGTTATTTATTTCCATAGATAATTATTTCATAGATAATTATTTAATAATTACTGAAACAAAAAGAGAGTTTTTGATATATATATTTTATAAGTTGTTCTAATGATTGTTTTATTATAAGGTATTTTTATATAAATATATTTTGCAAGGATTTTGAACACATATTTTCTCGCTTATGATATATTGAATTGTCCGGAAAGTTCGTGCCGCAAAAGATTTAAATTTAATAAATGAAATTAAAAATTTTAATCTTATGCGTTCAATTTTGCTTCAAAATCGGCATGAACTTTCCGGACAACCTAATATATTACAATCTGAGATAATAGCGATAGTATAACTTTAAATAGAAATCTTAATATAATATAATTGTATTAAAAAATTGATAGAATATAGTACATAATAAATACTATTATAATAAATACTATTATATTTTATATCCGATTGAAAATACATTATCAGTGTTTGCCTATCGCAACAGTCATACCACTGGTATACATTTTTAATTTTATTTCTTGACTGATTTTATATCTTTATATACAACTTTAATTTTTACTCACTCAATAATTTATTTCTACATTGATCATGATTTTTGTGTTCTTATTCTCGGATTACAACTCATATTTTTATTATCTCACTAATTATTAGAATTGTTTGAGTATCGTATCATCAAATACAACACTTTTGATCAAATCGAACATCAAGAAATTCTTTTCAATCGGTCGTCCAGTCTTTTGGCGAGTAATTTCCGTTCCTCTGTGGATTCTAACTGTCTCTAATAATATGAATTCCAATGAATTCCAAGTATAATACGGTTTTATCTCTCTAACATCACTGCGTTTTTTATTATATATATATATATATGTATGTATCTGAAGAGGGCCTAATCGAAAAACCGAAACATGTAATATTTTTAATTATAAAATTATTATAAAATATTATAAAATACAATAATATTTATTATTTTTAATATATTATAGAATACAATAATATTTATTATTTAATATACTATTAATTTTTTAATATAAAATTAAAAAGTTTTGATTCTTTCATTTTGATTTCTACTAATATTTATTGTTCATTGAAATTAAGAGTTCTTTGTTTTTATCAATTATAATTGTATTAGAAGAAATAATTGTTAGAAGGCCTCTATTATGAGATAAGCGCCTAATGTGAGATAGCGGCATTTTTGGTAAACTAATAAACGCTATCTATCAGTTGAAAAAATATGTTGAATTTAATATAAATCGCATGTCCCAAATGGTTCATTTGAAATTTTATATTAATTTAACATAATATGAATATTGAATGGTAACACTGATACTATATTTATATTTCAACAAAAGTGGAATGTAATCTCGAACAAAACTTAAAGAGAATTATGTGTCCAATAAATACCAATAATTACTAATAAAATTAACATATAATAATGTTCTCTTCATTTTATACAAATGTAACTACTCCAACGTTTTATTAATATAATATGTAAAAGTTACACTAATTATTTGTTAAAAATTCAATTTCAATATTTATTAGGCTGTGTTCCTTGGCTTCTCGTATAATTATGTTATCCTTATTTGCATCCAAGTTTTAAACAAAAAAATAAAAAATAACATTATATTTACACATTATGCATGTAACGAAACGCAACGTTTCAAAATATTATTTGAGATCAAAATATTATTTGAAAAAGCATATATATAAAATAAACAAAATTCTACTAAAATTAAGCAAACCCTCATAAGTAAACTTTCAGAAATATCAGAGATTTTTCTCAAAATTTTTTACAGTTGTTTCTTATGACAAAATAAGAAGAAATCTGTCATTAATTTTACACCAAATTGCTGTCTATTAAAAAAATATTTTTTTATTTTTTAAAAATACCCGATTTTTATGTTTTATTCAGTAGATGTTAAATACATAAAATAGTTCTGATTTAACATGCACTATCACATCAAAATGCATTAAAATCAACGAGAAATTTCTTTTATCGGATCCTCTTTCTGAGAGTCATACTTTAGCTGTGTTCCAAAATTTACTGCCAGTACTGAAAATCTACAGTGCATGTGACGTAAATTATAGATTTTCAGTATTGGAAATAAATTTTGAAACACAGCTTTTATAAACATGTGAAACAAGAAAGAATTCATGCACCAAAACACTATCCTTTTGTATGAAGTCTATATATCCTCACTCCTCAAATGCTCGATATAGAAATAATGTCTATGATCGAATTAATACGCCGAAACACATCGAAACACGAGTTAATCAAGATCGTGATCAACATGAAGAATAATGTGTTATCGTGTCAAAACACGCAATCATCTTCATTCCTATTGTAGTATAAAATAAAATCAACACTATTATTCTGTAAATTGTAATATACTTTTAATAATATGTGCAAATTATATTATATACATGTAAATTACTTTAACATATTGTTTACATCATTTCAATAACTTTATATTTTATATTCATTAATTTCATTTAACATAAGGAATATATATTAAATTTACGTATGAATATGTTCATTACTTTACATAAAAAAAACTTTAACTAGCAAACTTTTTTACAAAAATACACAAATTTTCCAACAGTGTACTGGTTCTATCATAAATTTATTGCTTTTGGATTGAAAACTATTTGATGAAAAATTCAGTATTACATGTCTATAGTCGTTGTAAAAAAAGATTTTAGAATTTGGATGTCTTCAAGTTTCATTGAGATGAGTCTTTAAATCTTGTTTATTATTTAATAAATAAATATTTGGCAATAAATTCTTCTTGCAGTGATAGAGTAAGATCGTACTAATAGAAAAATATGGGATATTGAATTGCTTCATTGCAGAAATTAGATTTGATGTCTGTAAAACCGTAAGGCGTGCAAATCGGAATATGAGATTCTCAGGTATTTCTAACATGAACTTATGCTTCTATGTCACAGTGAAAATTGTTGCTAAAATATAAATGTTATTATACAATAATAAAAAGAACAATCGGAACATCGACTGTTTTTGTGATGCTGGTTTCAACTATCTGAAGACAAATCCCAGGTATAATGCATCGCATGCTTATTTTGCGCGCGCTGTATATTTGTATTTTAGAAACATTAAATAAAGTTTCTTAATTGCAATATTGATGTATTGTGCGTTATACTATCGATTTCTCTGGACATTTTATACTAGGAGCACAATTTTTTGAGTTTGCAATTTGCTCACTTTTTACATTTCTTTAATTAAAAAAAAAAGGATTTAAATTAAATTTTACGTAACATTATCTTAAAGTTTATTAAATTCCCTTCAAAATGACTTATTCTTTTTAACTTCTGTCCATAGACGTCTAATATCTCAAAATGAACTCGGTATCTCATAATAGGGGGGCCTTTTCTCTATATATTTGAACATTTTTGCGTTATTTTATGTTATGAATATTAAATTAATATTTAACATTTCTAGTATTAAAATTATTATAAGTATAAAATTAAACTATTTAGTATTAAAATTATATACAATTTATTCATATACATATAATTCTAAGATAACAATATTAGTTTAATATTCAATATTATAAATTTAGTGAAATGTGTTAACTTAATATATTATAAATGTTAATTTTACTGACAAAATATGTTTCCACAATTTGCTTACAAATTGTATCAATATTATATTTTTGTGTTAATTTTTTACATAATATTTGTACCTTAGGTTAGATCTTTTAATTTTAATACATGTTAGGATATCTTGGATAATGGTTAAAATGGTGATAAAATAGATCGTTTGTTCGCTTTAATTCGCTTTAATTCGAGTTTATTCTGAATAGTAATAATACGCTTTTTAGCTTCAGAAAAACAAACTGTTATACATACTCTGACGGGGCTTGAAGATCTTGGCTACATCAGTGACGGATAGGAACAAATTCGTGGAAATATGCCTAATTTCGTAATTCTGAATAAGGATAGCCGATCGTGACGAGATTCTTCGAGATGAAATACTTATGCTAGTCAAAGTTTCGCGAGTCACATTACGGGTGCGATTCACTTGGCACTATAAATGCTTCGAAGCTTCTTTCTAATTAGAAAAAAAGAATTTTATTAATTGACCAAAAAATGCTTCGAAGCATTAGTAACATCAAATGGACCGTAGCCATCATCTTCGCTCGAAGTTTTAATAATTATCGCAATTTTACTGTCTTTCACGACACAGACGAATCCCCTCTTGTCTCGCGATTGGTCGTGTGACCTCTCTTTTGGAGAGAATCTATCCCCCTATTTGTTGTTCAGATTTAAAATCTGACATGTATTTATTATATCCGGCTACATTATCTATTTGTTCAAGAAAAAAAAAATAAATGCTATTTATAAAGCGTCGAAAATCATGAAGCCTGAAACACAATCAAAAGGTGTAAACAACAGAGACAGGAAACAAATTTCCATCTATCAGAAATAGTATATACCAGAATACGTAGTTCTTTCTAATAGATTGGAACCTGTTATTCCCTGTTCTTATTGCTTATGTGCTTTTTACTTATGTATCAGGTTTTGTCTTGCGTCAATCGATTCACCTGTCTCGTGTGTTTGTCTCTATATATTTTCATTTTTTTTCCTCATCGAACATCTGATCAGGATCGCGGATACGTTCACTTGTGTATAATTATTCTCACAGATTCATATATTTCATGGGCTATTATAATCGGAATAATGACAATTCAATATTGCCACGGTATTATTTCCTAACATATTTATCTTATGTTAAATTAACAAAAAAAAAAGGGTAAAAATGGGCAAAACATTATAATAAAGTTATTTTTTGTTAAGTACTTTTTGAGTTATAAGATTTGAAAGTTACAGTACCTCCGGCATTAGCGTTAATATAATTAATTACGCAAAGTGTCCGATCGACGGCTAAAAACCTCTAATATAATATATATATATATATATATATATATATATATATATATTTATATATCTCTCTCTTGGTGTATTCTTATAGTACTTCATGATCCAACTTGTGTTAAATGTAAACATACTATTAATTTCGAAATCTATCGTCCATTAGACACAAAATAAGTTTCTTTACAGAACGTTTAAACGATCTATTTTATTATTTTTGAAAGATTTCCCTAGCTTTCTTGGATAAATAAACATTTTTTTATGGATATACGGACTTCCAAAATAATAACTGTATAAGTTTTAAAGGTGTCCATTCAGGCCCAATTTTGGTCATTTTTACATATCCTCTTTTAGATGTATCGTTTTATTTGGAATATGTAAAATGTTAAATTTAATACAAATTTTCCAACTGTGATTATTCTACAAGAGAAAAGAAATTTTTCGTCACTATAGCATTTATCTTGCAATTCTAAAAAAATCAGTATATTTAATTATTGAATTTTAAATATGTGTTTATTGTGTTTATATATATATATATATATATATATATATATATATATATACAAACAGAAGATTTGTGATATTAAGCTCCATTATCATCTGGTTTTATTTAGAATTTGGAAATTCTTTCCAGATCTTTTGGCATTGAATTTCATTTCTAGTGACAAAAGAATTTTATTTCTGGTCTCTTTTGACAAAAAATTCTTTGAAAATTATTTTGGAATTGCAATTGAATAAATGACAAACAAAATTGATTGCATGAGAACGAAAGAGAGAATTTGTCCCACTTAGTTTGTGCTCATCGAGAAACAACGAGCAACAGTGTATAAGCATGGCGCACGCTCGTAAAAGTACGGCAATAAAGTCACTCAAGAAGCTCATCGTCTCGTACCATTTGGGCGTGAATTAAAGGCGTGGCGAAAGGCCTCGCAGTGCCGCGATTGGTTACTGGCGACGATAGGGACCAAAGGCTAACGACCGTGGGTCTGTCTTACTGTTCCATCGAAGTCCAACTCTCAACAATATCCCGCTGATGCCCCACAGCACAGGGAGAACTATCTGTACTGCAGTTGGTGGGAGTGTCTGGCCTTACCCTGATATCTCATCCCCGAGAGTCTTAGTTAGAATCAACGCGTCGCTCAGTCGACGTCCGTTTCCAGTGTGGATAGACAAAGTGATTGTGGCCATTCAAATCGCGAATTGAAGAAAAAGAAAGCATACTCGCGGTTGGGCCCGACGGGCCTATGAGCAATTCATGGATTTAATGGATCCGAACGAGAGCAAGAACGTTATCTGTTTGTACAAATGTATGTTTAGTGTTTATCTATGTATCCCGTTTTACAATCGTCGAGTGAATTACAACTAGGGAAAATGAAACATTTGTGAGATTTATCGGGAGAGAGAACACGATATCGTTTTTTACAAAGAACTTAATGAAGTGCGATAGCGAGATTTACAACATTCGGTGTCGGAGCGAATTTGTCGGAACTATTTTGCAGTGGTTCGGTTGAAATGACGGTTACGACTAATTTCTCGATGATGCGACCATGTTTCACTGGATATTCCTTTCAAGGTAGGTTGCAGTTGATTAAAATATGTTGAATCAATATTTATGTTGGAAAACCGTAGAGTTTAGAACAAATAATTTAATTTCCAACAGTTTTATGATCTAGGCAGATCCGTTTTTTTCCTTTATACTTGTTTGATCAAACTTGTTTGATCAAACTTCTTAAATAGTATAGTCATCTTCGTGTAATTAATAAAAGTATACAAAAGTATATAAAAATAAACATTTTAACAATAAAAATATTTATTTTTGTAATCTGCTTTTATTTTGCAGAATTGTATCTTCATAATCTTACGATTGATAAAATTCTATATCTAAAAAATATTAAATGGAGTAATCTAAGATTGAAAAACTAACATAAATGACTGATAAAAAAATGACAATTATTAACAATATTATTATTGTTAAAAAATGAAAACAAAATGCATTATTGTTATTTATTTTTTAATAAAATTTCTAATAAAATTAATATATTAACCAGAATTGATTGATTTAACCAATTCTTTGGTAGATTTGAAATGTAACTTAAACAAAAGTTTTATTTAAGATTGAAATGTTAACATCAATTTTCTTCAAAAGATCTGCCTGATATTGACAGTTGCCCTAAAATGAATAGAACAGAGTTGAGTAAATCGTAAATTATGGAGCGTTTCCTGTAGTACAAAGCCTTTTTCTTGACTTACCATCGTTGGCCTATTGACGTTTTAATTGTGCAGCATCTGTCTTCCTTTTACCATTCTATGGCATTTTAAAGAATAAGAAATTTTATTGAGATAAAAATGTCTAGAATAAATCATTGCTGGATTTCATATAATTTTAAATAGAATTTTTATATAATTTATCGAAAAAAGACCTAAGATATAAATGCAAAATCCTTTAAAATATATTTTTTGTAATTAAATTGCTGCAGCTGATTTTTATCACAGTTCTCTCTACCTCTTTCTCTCTTGTTTTATTTTTTAAATATATACATTTACAGTATGTACATATTTATTTGCTTACGTGCTCATTTGTCGTGTGATTATTCATTCTTGCCAGGCTATTTATCCTTTAGCGTCCTATCATGTACACTCGGTTTGTTCTCGGAATTTTATTATGAAAAATAATCTTATTTTAAACCGTATATGTGAAAACACTACTAATACGAATTAGAAATTAAATGTCTATATCGGTCAAAGCTGGATCTTTAATGCTTAAATAATTTAATGTGAATTATATATCTATTATATATATATTTACATATACTTAAATATATAATACGGAATACAAGAGATTCAGATTCGACTCTCGACTAAGGTTTATATTTTTCGCAATAAATTTAATTATAGTTTTTCAGCACATTAATCTTTCTAATATGATGCTTTATTGAGCATCAAATTATAAAAAATAATTGCTTGTCAATTTAATTTAATTTGTGATATTATTACAGTAGTTTAATTGCGTTTATAAGTTCGGAAAATTAATTCGGCGCGTTCGAATGACTACAAATATGGTATATATGCGTATACACATAATTCACATTGAATTATTTAAACATTAAAGATCCAACTTTAACCGGTATAGGCATATAATTTCTAGTTATTATAAAAATGCAGAAAGATATTTAAAATTTATTTATTATTATTTTTAAGGAACACTGTATGTATTAGCAATAATAATAAATAAATATTTTTTTTCAAAATTTTTGTAATTCAGTCATTATTGCCTTAGAAAAGTATTTATCCCGTTCCGGAATTTATTAAATGATTTCACTCTGTATGTATTTGGACTTTATTCAAATGTCATTTATTACATAAATTTGAACGTACTATTGTTTAGTTTTCAAACGTACTCATACATTTTGCTGTACACAGAATAGAGAAAAATATGTAAGGATGAAGAAAAAAAATGTCCTGCGGATATGTCATTTTGTCACGAACGGAAAAACTCATAGCTAAATCTTGAAGATGATACGTTTAATAACAAGATCTGTAAAATTAAATAACGCGCTTCGTCAAGTATCTAGACGTGCGGTATTCCGAGTGTAATTAGTACGTGTAATTAGTCGCTTGATGATTTACCAGTTGGAAACGAGACGCGAAAGTGTGTGCTCGCGGAAATCGCGGCATAAATGATGGCGGACGATTAACAGTCAACTCAACGAATGCGCTTCCGTAAAATCCGCGCATAGAAGTTTTCAATGATGATCATTAATTACTTCATCGTGGTGCGTAGAATTTCTTTTTTGCCTCGTGATTCCGTCATTATAATGATTTATGAGACGCGCCACATGGTTTTCTGAGCGGTTGGATGGAGGGGCTTTTCCTCGTTCTTGAAAGTGCATTTCAAGTTAAAATTGGAATCGCTTGAAAGATGTTAAACACTTTAAGTTGAAGGAATCTTCTTCGATAGTTTCGATTTGTTAATTAAATGATTAATTATATCGGAAATCACTTCACGCGGGAGTGCAATCACTATTGGTGCGGTTTATTCGAGCGTCGATTGCACCCGCAGCGATGCATGGCTACGATTATGCAAGCGTTCTGTGCAATCGGATAGCGGTTTCCTTTTTCTGCGGATGTTTTTTACGTTAGTCGAAGTTTGCTTTACTCTTTGCCCTGTGCGACAAAGTGTTTTATGCGAAAAGTGTTTAATTACAAACGAAAGCGTGTGACCGTACCTTGTTGCATTTCCCGTCTCTCGACAATAACAGCGACGGCGATAACGAAGGTGCCATCATTTCCATATCTTTTACCGAGCCACGGTTGTGAAAGTGCAATAATGTACTTACTTATCGCGGGAAAAAAAAACGATTAATACAGTTTTCTTATACAATTTATTTACAAGCGATACTTTGCACCCGGATTAGAAAAGTGAAAGCGATAGGGTTAATCATCTGCTTCCTTCTCACCGTGACTTCTCTAGACAATTAATTGAATTAATAACTTATCAATACGATTCAAAATCGATTCAGAATTAATTGAATCTGCATCAATACGCGCATTTTGACACAAATATAGATAATACTGCACCCGCGCGTAGTGTTTGCGTTCTCGTGATGACGTTCCGTCGACGTGGATTGCACCCTCATTGTACTCGCGTGAAATAATAATACATATTTATAAATCAGAATTTTAATGACAAAATTGTCAATACAATAATAAAACTCAGAACGTAACAAAAAGAAACTCTCGTCGATTCCAAATCTAGGCACAGGGAACAACCGACGCGCGCTACATCTCTATCTTCATACGAGCGCCTGCGAACTTGAGGAAATTTCACGGCGCAAGGACAATGTTTCGGGTGGCGCGGCCACAACGCGGGCACAACAATACTTAGCGTATCGATGAGTATTAAAATAATTTGCATTTACATTTTTGTCAATTTTAAGAAGATCCTAAAAAGAAATACGTTTCTTCCAATTCTTATGACTCATTATACTCGTCTAATCTTTTTACGAAAACTCATCTTTTTTAATGTTGCGTAAAAATTGAATAACAAATTATATTTTCGAAAATATCACATTATAAATAATTAAAAATCAAAATTTACAATAAATTATTTGTGTCAAGTTTTATATATTATTGATATAAGCTATTTGGCGCAATCGTAAGAATCAAGGACGTTCTGTTTCGCAGTGCGCTCTCTTAGAACATCGATTCAAATCCAATTGGAATGAATAAGATCGATAGCTAACATGTTGATTACGTTAACAATATATATAACGTGTTGTAACTATAATAAGTACTGCCTTTAACGAACAAAACGCTTCGATCACCGTCTCGCCTGGACGATCCGATTTTTCGTTGTGCTGTCATTGAGATTCCGCTTTTTCATTGATTACCGCGTCTTGTATAAGCAAGCGCGTTTTTCTTTAATATTAAACGTGTGACTGCGTATTTCCTTTTTGCCCGTCTAATTACACAACTCATTCGTTTCGTTATTATTGCCTTTTCTTTCAATTGTAATTTCGTCTCTTCAAAAGAGATTCTTTAAAATATCGAAGATCAAAAATAACGAAAATATACTACGAGGAATTACAATTATTTGATTCACTTTTTAAAATTTGCTTTAAAAAAACGTGTTCTGAAACGTGTCCAGTTAAAATTGCCAGCAATGACTCTTTCTTGGACCGTGCGTATTCCTTTATTTATAGATCAGAGGCGAGCGCGTCATGTAACGCGAAATTAAATAAGCTAAGCAAATTATACGCTATCATTGTTGTGTGTCGTAAAACCGCGTCAGGATTTATTGGACTTATCGATAGTTATGGCGTTGTTCATTATACGTTGCAGCCGCCCGCGCTTATAACTCTCTCTCTCTCTCTCTCTCTCTCTCTCTCTCTCTCTCTCTCTCTCTCTCTCTCTATCTATCTATCTATCTATCTATTTATCTATCTCTCCCTCTCTCTCTCTTTTTCTCTTTCTCCTGCTTCGAGAAAAAAAGAGAAAAAAAATTAAATCAAACATGTGCAACGATAAATCCAGATTGCTCTCTTTATACATTATTCAATAACTGTTCCGCCACCTCGTCAATTATCTCTCTCTCTCTCTCTTCTTCCTTCTTTTCTTTGTCTTGATTTCTGATAAATCAAAGGACAATTTCTCAATTTAGTAACTTTTTTTTTAACTTTAAAAACAATCAAAATAATAGAAAAAAATAATTTCAAAAAGGGATTGTGACCCTTATTAACATGATGTCATTCGTAACGTCTACTTGGGATTTCAGTTATGGAAGCGATGAAAGGAGGAAGTGTACCGCTTGTTGCAGACATAGGTTCAATACCGGGCCAGGGCCGCGTAAATCAGCTCGGTGGTATCTTCATCAACGGACGACCGCTGCCTAATCACATTAGATTGAAGATAGTTGAAATGGCTGCTGCGGGGGTCAGACCGTGTGTTATATCAAGGTATTAATTTAAGAAGTCTTTTGAATAATTCCACTTTTTAAAATAGAAATATATACATTGAAAGAACAATTTTACTGAAGTATTTAAAAATTTAAGTAAATATGAATCTAAAAATAATTTTGTTAAGCCAATCAAAATAAAGAACACTCAACACTGATTGCTAACGTTAAAGCTTTTTTGCAGTATTCAGTTTGTCATACTTTTGGAAGTGTAGATTTTTTTATATTCTATATAATTATAATTATTCCCGTATAATTATTTCATTTTATATAATTATAATTATTCCAATATAATTATTTGGATCAACAAAATTATTTTCAAATATTTTCTGTATCTAATTAAATTTTTAAATATACTAATACTTCAGCAAAATCTTTCTGTGTAAATTTTTGTTTTATAACTATACATGAACTGATTCGTCTATTATCGCGTCTCACTGAGAATAGACAATTAAGGGTGTCCCATGGGTGCGTTTCGAAGATCCTAAACCGCTATCAAGAAACTGGTAGTATCAGACCTGGAGTCATCGGTGGCAGCAAACCACGTGTGGCCACGCCGGAGGTGGAGGCGAGAATTGAAGAGTACAAACGTGACAACCCGGGTATGTTCTCGTGGGAAATAAGAGATCGACTGATCAAAGAGGGCATCTGCGAACGGACCAGCGCTCCGAGTGTGTCCGCAATATCTCGACTACTCAGGGGTCGCGATTCCGAAGACGACGTTAAACTAGGTGACGGTGAGAAGTCATCCCAAAATAACAATCGCTACACAAATAAGCATTAGCAACGTATAGCAAAATACTCCATAGGTAGAATTCGGAGTACAGACCTTTGTATGTCTTAGGAGATGAAGGAAATATTAGGTACAAAAAAGTTCTTGCTAATTTTTGTCTGGATCACTATTTTTCTTATTGACAACTAATGTGTGTGTGTGTGTGTGTGTGTGTGTGTGTGTGTGTGTGTGTGTGTGCGTGCGTGAGTGTGTGCGTGTGTGTGTGTGTGTGTGTGTGTGTGTGTGTGTGTGTGTGTGTGTGTGTGTGTGTGTGTGTGTGTGTGTGTG
>Ga0157364_1005601_pt1 | contig 12810 bp, 8 predicted proteins | sample AttsexASBM2_FD_111476 | JGI IMG/M metagenome (GOLD analysis project Ga0157364, IMG submission 111476) | Fungus gardens microbial communities from leaf cutter ant in Ribeirão Preto, State of São Paulo, Brazil - Atta sexdens ASBM2 | ecosystem: Host-associated > Fungi > Mycelium > Unclassified ... | reverse complement strand
TTCCAGCAAGACATTCAATAGTTGTACAAGAGATGACTATTTTAAAATGTCTAGATTTGCTTTCTTTAATGTAAAAGGTATTATAACACTTTCATTTCATTTTGTTTGATCTCCATTATCTTGACTTTGACTCAATGTTAGGTACAGTTCATGCTCAGAAGAGGAAAAAAGTCTATGGAAAAATCACAGAAGAGTGTCACATTCTGATCTAGTCACATCTGTTCCAACCCATAGATAATGCCTATTCTCTTATCCACACTCCCAAATCTTATCTGTAAGGGAACCTGTTCAAAACCCTAACATCCCAACATTACTGAAGTCTATGGAGTTTTCTTCCTCTTTAAAACACCAAATACTACAACTTAAGCTCAAATGTAAAAGCAAAAGATAAATCTTATATTGGGTTAACATAAGAGAACTCAATAGAGTTCCTAGTATAATGTGTCTATCTTATATACACTAGACTAATGGTTCATGCTACACAAGTTCTAGCCTATTCTAAAGACCATGTATATTATATACTATTCACATATAGTATGATATTATTCTTTTAGAATCTTTTATATCTTTCTATATGTTACATGATTGTGTGACTCAATATGTAACAGTTGTAACAGTTACTATGATATCATACTAGCCCTAACCCTAAGTCTAAAATAAAAAAATAAATAGAAATGAAAATGAATAAAGTCTACTATTATTATAACTCAAGTTCTAAGTACAAGATAGTCTATCTTATATACTATAGACTGTAGTTGTTACAAACTCAAGTCCTTAGTGTTGAACAAGTAAATGAACCTTGTATTGGGTTAATATAAGAGAACTCAATGGAGAACTCTATACATAAACATCTACCTTATATACTAAACTACAATAGTCTATGCTACTACTTTTCTAGCCTACTCTAAAGACTATGTGTACTACATGTTGTTATGATGCCATCTATCCAGAACCTTCTACATCCTTCTCTGTGACCTTATAACTTGTGACTATTGTTATCTGATGTGACTGATGTGTGACCACATAATCTTATCATCCTAACTCTAACCCTAGGTTCAAGAAATAGAAAAATAAATCAAATAAGAAAGAAATATTAAATAAAAAAGCTAGTATCTAAGCTTTGCATTTCTGACAGTAGTCTGTATATACATTACCACTAAAATATATATGCTTTTCATAAGACTAACATTGTTATAACTTAAGTTCAAAAGTTTGGTCAAAAGAAGGAACTGATATTGTTTAGTACAAAAGAACTCAGTAAGGTTCTTATTATAAATGTGTCTACTTTATATACCTCTAGTACATGGTCTGTGTACACTTACATTTAGCCTACTCTAAATATTACAAGTCTATGTAAATAAAGTCATTATATTTTTTATAATGTATGACATCACTCTTATATTGCATCATATGACATTGTAAACATGACTATGACCTTTGTGATTTATACAGATTATACCTGTTTATTCCATCTTGGATGCTCTTATTAGTCTAGGTTAACTATATGGATTTTTATTTCCTGACATCTAAATATTACTAGAAATCAGAATAACTTGCTTAGTGATTACATTCCAGATAGCTACTCTTGGTATACTAACTAAGTATATAATCTGGTAGTTTACACTATAGTAGTTATTCTGAAAATCAACTAAAACTAGTATTACTCTTTTGATATTATCAATAATATACCTTACTACTTTCTGGTAGTCTTTCACTCTCTAAGTTCCTAAGTCCCAATCCAAAATATGTGACCTATGTAACTAGTAAAGATACAATACACAAGCTAAAGCTAAAGATTGTTCCAATCTATCTTCTACATTCTTGGATAATGAGATGTGAACCATGTTTAATAATATTAAATCTATTTACATATTTCTTCACATCTTTTGTCATATCTAGCTACCAATAGTTTCTTGTTACTAACTCTATTATCTTCTATCTTTTCTAATGTCAAGCTACCAGTACATCATGATATAACCAGATTATTTCTATCCTCAGTTTCTTATTCTTGTCAAGTGTGGTTTAAATCAGAAAGTAAAAGCTTATGAGGTTGGCTCAGAAATATGTAGAATGTGGAAAACTCTATGCTAGGAGCTCAATAATATAGACTTGTTAGAATGATTTTGGCTTTAGCTTATATACTGTGCTATCTGTCTGTTGTATAGTCACAATTTCAGAGAATTAGATAGAGTTTGAAGTAAGAGTGAGGCTGATATTGGTATATTACTATTGAATACCAAAGATCAAGTTTAATAGAAGTTTATTTTTGTCAATTATTAGACTAGTAAATTACAGTATGACTACTAGTCTTATATACAAGTTAGATGTATAGAAGATGCTAGAGGATTTCAGTATATAGCCCTGAGCAGAGATTTCAGTGATGAAATACTAAAATAAAGGAATACTGCTATGAAAGACCAAATTTGATAGGAATATCTCTGTTGTGAAAGACCAGATACCCAAATTGTTGTATTATTACTATAGGAACATGTTTTCAGAATGGATGGACTTAACATATGACAATCCTTTGGTATATACACTTTTTCTTCTTTTAACACTAAATTTCTCTTCACCTGCCATTCATCTTCTTGCAAGACTTTTACCCTATCTTCTTTATCTTTTTACTATCTTAACTATTTCTTTATCTTTATTCCTAGCTATTTTTATTTTTTCTACTATATCTATTTCAGATTCTTCTATTATTACTTTAGCTAAACTATAAATCCATTTTTCTTTAATTAAAGTCTAGTTTTCATTATTCTTTTCTATACTTACTTTCCAGTCCAGTCTTCTACTAAGTCTATCCACTTTTTTATTTTTATCTCTTATATATTTTCTAGGATAAAGTTAAATCTTGATAGGTATAAGACCTATTAGGCTTATCTTCTGTTCAACTTTCACACTTTCATGAAATATTTAAGTTCTTATAGTCTGTCTAGATCTTAAATTTGAATTTTGTGCTCTTTAATAAATGTTTTCAGTTTTCCAATCCTCTAACCATTGCCAACATCTCTTTGTTATAGATCTCATAGTTCCTCTCTATCTTATTTAGAGATTTTGAGAGATATGTTATAATTGAAAACTCAAAGTATTAAGTCAACACAAAAACATTATATTAAGGTTAGCATAAGAGAACTCAATAGAGTTCTAAATACAAAGTATTTATCTTATACATGCTAAACTACTGGTTTATGCTATACTAACCTTAGCCTACTCTAAAAGCTATATATATTACATGCTATTAACATTTAGAATAATATTATTGTTCCAGAACCTTCTATATTCTTTTGGGATATATGATTGTATGACTGTGACTTGTGACAGTTTGTGATGTCATACTAACCCTAACTCTAAGTCTAAATAAAAAATAAATAGAAAAGGAAATAGAAATAAGAAAGAAAATATAAAGTTTACTATCTTTGATTCTGACAAGATAGGTCTCTATTGTTCATCCTCACACTTTGTAAATAAAAAGATCTCCTATTGCATAGTCTAACACATTAACTTATATTCTTATTTTTTTGTCTAAGTCTAGTACTGTTAATACTGGTTTTTTTAAAAATCAACAATTTATAATACAGAGCTCAATGGCAGACTGCAGTAACTACTATGTAACTATATACAATAAGAGGAAATCAACATGAAAAATAGAAAAAGAAAAAGAAAAAGAAAGAGAGAAGAGAGAACTATAATATAAAAGAGAAAAAGAAAAAAGAAAAAAGAAAAAGGCAATGAAAGACAACATCTTAAGTATGCTAAGTAATGCTTTCTCTTTCAGAGAAAGCATTACTGTTGAATTCTAGGAACAAAGTGAAATAAGCTAGTATATCTCTTCTTAAATTTCAGTAATTGTTATATCTTTTGTACTTGCGGAGTATATGTCTTCTTGTTTCAATTGAATAAATGCTGCAAGAACACACAAAGTCTTCTTGTAGAAAGAACCTTAAACAATATTTACCAATAGGAGTATGATTGACTATAGCTCTTATAGCTCTTGCACATAGCAAGTTCAAATGACCAAAATATTTTACCCAAGACCTATCTTTAGAATATATCAGTTCAATGATATTGAGGTTATTGTTAATGAGTTCTAGGAAAATTCCCCTTTTGTCATTTAAAGCTTAAAACATTATTTTCCATTTGTTTAGGATTTTATTGCATTTATTTTTTCAGCTAAAGTCCCATGAAGACTTGCATGGAAATATAAGAGATAGATTGAATTTATTGGTCTCTTTATCAACAATATTGTGAAGCAACTATTTGTCTTGACTTGAGCAATCCCAAAATTCAAGGGAATTGTAATAATTTCTTTTGAAAAACTCCCTAATTTCTTGGAAATAGCCAAAGTTTGGATTTAATATGGATGGATAGATGAATTGAAGATTTTTTTCACCACATGAATGGAGTCAGTGATGACAACTATGCATTTGATATTGGCTAAATGAGAAGCTTCATTTAGACTACATCTAATAGTGAATAATTCTGCTTTGGTGAATATAACATTTATGGTATAGTGGATAATTTTGATAATAGAAAAATTATAAATGTATATATGAGTAATAGACATAGTGATATTATTTTTGATACTAGCATCTGATATGATAATGGCAGCTTTAGAATTATCTGATACATTGAAGACAATTTTATTGAGTTTGCAAAAATATGTTTTTCTGGTTTCAGCACTTTTTCTGTCTGAAAGATGGAAAGAAAAATGACTAGAGAACAAATCAATTAGTCTATTTCCAGACAAAAATTTGTTGTTGAAAGAATTAAAAGAGTCAAAAATTCCATTCAATCTGTTATTAACATCAACAATAGAACCTTTGATTTTCAGTCTCTATTTAGAGATTAACTTTTCCATTAATAGATAATGAAGTTCATAATTAGAAGAAAACCTTGATTTTAACAATGATTTGATAATGTGGTTTGGTGGGAGTGATTGAGTTCAGAGTTGTAGTCTTTCACCAAGTTTTTGAAGGTGTAAATGTATCAGAATAAGGCCTGTGATGGCCTCAATACCTGATAATGGAGAAGTACAAGATACTTTAAGGATTTATAGAGTAGCTCTTTATTTCTGAGGACTTTAAGCAGGTACACTAGAGGGGCTTTGTTGTAAAACCACAGTAGGAAGCTATATAGTGCAATAAAAAGGACACATATCCTATATAGAAGGTATTTTTGAAAAGGAATAAGATCTCTTGACAAATTTCCAAGTATTTTCATGCTCCTGACCATAGATATTGCCTTGTTCACATAGAAGTCAACATGTTGACAAAAAACAGTTTTCTGTCAAAGATAAATCCCAGGTATTGCCAATTTTCTTTGGAATGTAGAATAGGTTCTCCTAGAATAGAAAGATCTAGAAGGAGAGGGTTAAAGACTCTTTACAATCTGGAAAAGTGGAAATGTTTAGTTTTCTCATGTTTGATGACTAGGTCAAATTGTCTAAGAAGAGATATAACATGATAACTACAAAAAAGATTTGAGTTCAAAATATGAAAAAAATTTGTTTTGAGAAATAAAGAGACTATTGTGTACAAAAGAGATAACAAAAACAGTGATTTTTAGTTTTTTTAATCTTTTTTCAAAAATATAAAAGACTAGTGATAAATATAAGACTGATAAAATTGGAGATAGCACTAATCCTTGGCCAATGCCTATGTTAACATCAAAGAAAGGAGAAGAGAAATCATTCCAGAGATACTTAGTCTTCCTACCTACTAGATAGTTACTGAAGAAGTGAGAAATCTTAGGGTCAAATCCTGTCTTATTCAGAATTAGTAGAAGCATTTGATGATTGAGAGATAGGAAAAATTGTATAATGTCAAATGTTAGAGTATTAGTTGAGCAGTTTTTAACCCAACCCACTCATATAAGATATGTTAAAACTATACTAGCATTGGTTATGGAACATTGTTTGAGTCTATCTAGTTGACAAGAGTGAATTATATTCTTGGATAAGACTTGGAATTGAAGTTTATTGCTGATTACTTTCTCAATTAACTTACCAAGTATGTTTAGGAGAACAATAGGCCTAAATGTTTTAGGAGTGTTATGTGATGCCTTATTAGGCTTGGGAATAATGATGGATGTAGATGTTTTGAAGTACATCAGCTAATATCCTAGATCAATATATATTAGCAATATTTATGATGCTATTAAGGTATAACAAATTTTTTATAATCTTTTTAAGATGTTTCCAAGACAGTTAGTCAGGTCCAGAAGTCAAATCATTGCTATATTTGTAAATAGATAACAAGAATTTTTCTTTTGAGAAAGGTGGCTACTTGGTAAGAATTTTATCTGGAATTTCTTCTAATAATGAAATATTGACTCACTGATGTTGAGCCAAATTGAATGATTTATGAAAAGCTTGCCAAAGGTCTTCAAATTTGAGGTATGAATGATATTTGATTGTTTCAATAGCTGAAAGCTTTCTTATCTTGATCCAGTTTATAAGCTCCTAAGGATCTTTCTTCTTATTCAAAATTTCTTGTATTTTAGCATCAAAAAATTCCTATTTGGTATTCTTGACTGCTTCTTTAAAATTTTTCCAATCCTCTAAGTATCTTGATTCTCTATATATCTCCAAATACCTCTGGCAGTTTTCATTTCACCACACTTTTGAATGTTTAGTGATATTGGCCAGTTTTGAATGTTTACACCAGCTAACATTTATACTATTTGTAAAATCTTGTATAATATGCTCAAGATCTTTCTTGCTATTAATATGATTGGTATTAAGTCTTTTAATCAACTTAATGACTTCAGCAATAAAATTGACTTCTTCTTTACTATTTTTGATGATTGTTCATTTTCTGGTTTGGATGTTTTCATCAAAAATTGAAACTTTCACTATAAAAGGAGTGTGATCTAATGATAATTTCTAGTTAGAGTAAACGGTATAGTTGTCAAATTCATTCACATTTGGTCAGAGAATTCAAGTCATTAAGATTGTTTGCATATCTTGTAGAAACTTGAACAGTAGTACTAGATATGCACAAGTTTAAAGAGTTAGTAATATCAGTAAGTATATTACTATGGACTGAATGATTGGGAAAAAGAGAATCCCAAAAACTATCTCTGATGTTAAAGTCACCTGACATAATGAGAACATTATTAATATTAGCTTCAATATCCTTGAGATACTTCAAAGCTATTTGAGAAGAGTCAGAATAAACATTTAACATAAAATAGATAGAACCACAATTAAAAAATGAAATACATGAAATATCTCTATAATCAAGAAGATCTTTGCAGAGAGAAAATCAAAAATTTAAGAGTCTGATATTAATATAGGTGATAACTCTTGGTGAATCCTGAGGGTTTAATGGGTTCCTAGAGAATGTTATCCAGTTAGGATAGTTGAAAATACCTACCAATTCCTCCCCTTCCTTATTAGAAGAACTAGAAATAGACCATATAATTGACTAAGATAGTTCTTGAATAAAGATAATATTGAAATCTCTTTGTGCTTGCAAAATAGTATTAGTAAGCAAATTGTTCTTACAAACTTTTTGAGAAAAGATATTAATATGTTTTATAATCAAGAATGATTACCACTCATAGTAGAGCAAATTGATCTATTCTTATTTTCATGGATTTCTTGATATTTTTTCATGTGTTATTCTCTATTAAACTAGTGTTTCCAAAAAGGGCACAGATTAAAGTCAGCTTGATGGTCACCCTTATAGTTAGAGCATTTAAAAAGAGTAGAAACAAGGTTCCACTTGTTTTTTTTTGAGTCTAATGTTATAATACACATGAGGACTAACATTTTTCTTTTTATTTTATTTATTTTTCTTGATTTTATATTTCTTTTCTTTTGAATTTCCTTTTATTTTGATGATGAAGAGGCATGTGACTTACTTCTTTCCTCCTACTACCATCTTGTGTGGTTAGCACTCATAGGAAATAAGTAGTATTTTGTACTTTCTTCATTTTTCTTTACTACTACAAGTGAGTTCAACATGAAACCAAAACAATCCAACAACAAGAAACAGTTGTTGCCTTTTGTCAGTCCATTTCTAAGCCCTGGTTTCCAGAGGCCTCTAGAGAACTCTAACATGGACTGGAGCATAGATACCCCACAAGCTCCTACCTCATCTTTTCTGCATGTTCCTCCTGCAAGTGAATATGTTCCATCACCTCATGTTCTATTATATAATAAGGGTTCAAATGGCAAGAACAGGGTAGAACCTGCTGCACCCTTGGTATTAGATTATGATGAAGGTCAACCGGCAATTGAAAGCTCTTAGGATGGAGCTTACCATATATTATCCATATTTGGAACAGAGGATACTGCCTTCAAAGATGCTGAATCAATGTTTGAATCCATCAAAAGAGTTAGGAGTTACATCAAATATCATTCAGTGGACAAGAGGATACTAGGAAGAGAGTTTATACTAATTGTCGAGCAACTTTGGAAGCTAATCAACAATATATATGTAGCAAAGTGGGATATTTTCATTTTTGATAAAGAAAAGACTCTAACCATTAAGAAATGTGTCGGAGAACGTATCATGCCTTACTACAGACAAAACCAGCTATCTGTCAAGAATGAAGGAAGTGGACTTAACATTTTTCTATTTTTCTCTTTCATTTCTATTTTCTTTTCAATTTATTTTCTTTATTCTATTTTTAGAACTAGGGTTAGGGTTAGGGTGACGAGATTATGCTGTGTGACAGCAGGTCACATCAGATGACATGATCACAAGTCACATGACATAGAGAAGGATGTAGAAGATTCTAGAAAAATGATATCATATAATGTGTAAAACACATAGTCATTTAAGGTAGGCTAGAAATAGCTCACATAGACCATTAGATATTAGTATATAAGGTAGATAGTTCTGTACAGGGTTCTCTATCAAGTTCTCTTGTGTTAACCCAATATAAGATCTACTTTTTTGACCAATGTTAAAGTCTTAAGTTTGTAACATCATCAACCTCAACTTCAAACACAAAGACAAACATTCCTGCCCCTCTGTTTTCTACAGAGGCTGCTCTTCCTTCCATCACTAACACGTCGGCGGCCCCACCTCCTCCCAACAAGAACATTGAGTCTACCATCATGAAGAATTCCAAACCTTCGAACATAAAGAAGTCTTACACACAGGCTTCAAAATCTCGTCTCATAGACATCAAAGATATTGTGTAAGTCAAAGAAGTGTTTCCTGCTTTGTTGGTGAATGAAGTTGGAAAAGTATTGAAAATAAGAAATAGTGGAGAGGATAACAAGAAATCCAGGATCAACATGATAACTAGAGAGCCATCAAGGAAGGAAGTCATCATACTAATGGCTAAACATACTACTGAGTTGATCATCAACTCAGCTCACACTCACATTGCTAATATCAACAAATGTCTGAAAAACACCAAATCAGATATAGTCACAGATTTCATTCGAAACACAAACAATGGAATTGTTATCACTACAAACAAGCCGGCAAATGATCTCAATTTATCAACAATTGAGAAATATCTCAAAAACATACAAAATATTGATTCAGACTCAATCAAGAGTCTGTGTCTCCCAAAGTCCAAGTCATATATAAAAATCATTGGACTTTCATACAAAATCAATCAGGATATCATCTCCCTGATTATATTGAGGGTGTTCTTAAAGAAACCCACCTGTTTAATAGTATCATATTGGCCTCAAAACCTCATGTCATCAAAGCATCTCCAAAATCAGACATGGTGGTGGTCTAGTTGGACATCTGGGATTCCCAGAGCAGTTCTTTGGTGAAGAATATTATCAATCATTGCTTCAACATAGGACATTTCATTGCTACCATCAAAGGTACCAATATGAACCCAGATGTCCTGCAGTGCAAGAATTGTTGGAAGTAGGAACATTCAACACTTAGTTGCCATTCTCATATTTCCAGGTGTGCCAAGTGCTATGGAGCTTATACTACCAAACACCACAGAGAAAAAGCATGGTGTTGCATGGACAACAAGAAAGCAAATCATACAGCCACCAAGAAAGGCGAGCCATGTCCTCATACCTTCAAGTACATGAACTGCAAAGGCGATCATCAAGTAAACAGCTATAGTTGTCCATACTAGTATAACCATTTCAACAGAGAGTGACATGGCAGAAAACAACAGGAACTCTTTTGAAAGTAGAGTACAGTAATGTAGTGATCTTGTTAGCCTTAAGTAGTGTATTTCTTTTTCTTTTTCTTTTTCCTTTTTCATATAGTTTGCCCATCAATATACTGTAGCTACCAAGTAGTTACCATAGACTGCCATCACACTCTGTATTATAAATTGGTGATTTTTTTTTAAAAAAAAAGAGGCATGTGACTGCAGTCACATGACTTGTCACATGATGTGAGGTCATAGGCCTAGAACAGACTAGATAGATGATATCAAGGAGTATGTTAACTGCATAACTATCTCATGATGTACATATAGTGCACTTATAGATGACATATAGACATTAGGATAAGAGTAATTATTTGTAGCACAGACTATGTGTAACTTATATAAATAGGGTAGCAATCTAGCAGAAACTCCTTGTCAAGTTCTCTTGTGATTCCTACTTGATATCCTACTGAGAGATTTATTGCTTGTGTTGCTATTGGACTTTGTATCTAATGGTTGTTATAATATCTAGAAGAATTGATCTTGAAGTTCAATTTGCAACATTATGCAAAATGTCAGTAATACTTGCTCTTGTGTAGGCCATTGCATTTGACACATTTTGAACCTTGAATTCTATATATAAAATTAAAATGTTCCCACTTCCAGCAGTTTTTGCACTAAAGAACTTTAAAGTTCATGTTTGCTCCATAAATGGTAGCAATGTAGCTCCTAACATTGAAGCATCTATTGATTAGCATTTTAGCATTCTTACTACTTTGAGTGTTCTAGATATCTATCCAAATAATTGCTATATCAGACTTGGATAAAGCCTTGATAATTCTTAGTTTAGAAGTGAGTGATAAATCATTGAATATATGACTTGACTTGATGACAGTTTCAACAAAATCTGAGTTAATGAGAATGTTAGTGTTTTCCATGAGATATGGAATTCCTATTATTTTTAGATAGGACTTTGATTGAGGAAGCCTCAGAGCTTTAATATTTTCTAACATGATACTTTTGATGTTCTTAACATAGTTTTCTATGGCTTGAAGATTGAATGCTGATGTTACAGAGTTAGTAACAATGGTGATACCAATTGCTTCAGATTAAACATAGTCCACCATAATGTTAGACTTGATATTCTTGAGGGCTTTGTTGATGTTAGTGACATAAATGCTAGATAATGCCATGATTTTGTTAACATTGGCCCTGCTCATAGAAATGATAATCTGCTTTTGTGATGGTTCTTTAGTGGTCATTTTGATATGTGGTTTATGTTACAATTCAAAGATCTTAGAGTGGGTTAATAAAGAGAAATCTTATATTAGAGTTAAACACAAGAAAACTCAATAAAGAACTCTATACAGGAATGTCTGCCTTATATACTAAACAATGATGGCTTATGCTACTACTTCTCTAGCCTACCCTAAAGACCATGTGTTCTCCTCAAGGCCAATATGTATAAGACATGTTGTTATAACATCATTTTTTTTAGAATTTTCTATATCCTTATGACTATTATTATAATCATGTCATCTGATGTGACTGATATATGACAGTATGATTGTGATATCATCACTAATCCTAACCCTAAGTTCAAAATGGAAAAATAAATAAAAAAGAAAATAAAAAAGAAATATTAAATAAAGAAGCTAGTAACTAGGCTTCATATGTCTAACAGTTTAGTCTTGTCTGTATTATTGATAATTCTATGGATATTCTCAATCTTCTTTTCTGGTAGATTCAGATAATTCTCTTTTAACTTGAGAATATTAGTGATCTTTAGATTTGCCACCTAAGTATATAATTGCCTCATGTTTGTTTTAGCCTTTGCTATAATATTTTTTCTTTTTTCAAAGAACTTGGATTTCTCTAATACTTTCTTAAATAGATGAGCTGGAATAGGGAAAAGGAGTCTGATTATTTTAACTGCTTTACCTTTAGATTCATCTGAAGTCAAAGCTGAGTTGAATTTTGGAGCTTTTAGTGTGAATTTGTTCACAACTTTGAATTTGAACAAATTAATGTACTTATCTGTGGAAAGTGAATCTCATTCAGATTTATAGATGGATGATATGAAGTTCCAAGCTACTTCACCAAAACTTGAGAGTTCAGAAACATCACTTGCCCTACTATTTACAACTTTTTTAAATCTGATAAATATTGTGGTAACCACTAGACACAAAGTCCAACAGCTATACAAGCAAGTAAAGCTCTCAGTAGGCAATCAAGTGGGGAAAATCACAAGAGAACTTGACAAGGAGTCTCTGCTTAATTAGAGTTCTATATATACAAAGTCCTCATGGTCTGTGCTACTAATAATTAACCCTGCCCTTATATCTATGCTCCTTCCTCATGTTCGCCTCAAGGTTGCCATGTTGTATATATATGCCCTGATGTCATCTTCTAGATCCTTCTACCACCTTCTAGGCCTATGACATCACATCATGTGACTGCAGTATCACATGCCTCTTCATTGTCCAAAAGAAAAGAAAAAGAAAACAAAATTCCTATAAAGTCAGAAAATAAAAGAAAAAGAAAATAAAAATTATTCATGTCCAAAGCGTCCCATAACAATAAAGTTAGCCATACTATCACAAATAAGCTACTTACTGGTTGTGATGCTTGAACTTAATAGTATTTCAGAGATTTAGTATAAGGAGATAATGATAATAGATAATAAGTAGTAGAAATAATTGATGTAAATTGATG
>Ga0157364_1005600_pt1 | contig 12812 bp, 20 predicted proteins | sample AttsexASBM2_FD_111476 | JGI IMG/M metagenome (GOLD analysis project Ga0157364, IMG submission 111476) | Fungus gardens microbial communities from leaf cutter ant in Ribeirão Preto, State of São Paulo, Brazil - Atta sexdens ASBM2 | ecosystem: Host-associated > Fungi > Mycelium > Unclassified ... | reverse complement strand
GTGACTGATAACCCCTAACCTGAGTTGTTCTAAAAATAGAAAATAGAAAAGAAAAGAAAAGAAAAAAAATAAAACAAGAGAGAAAATAAAAATAAATGAAGTCCACCGTCAACGGTCTTGACAGTATACATGGTACACACATGGTAACAGAGATTAAAGAGTATGACATCAGGGCACATAGATATGGCATGGTGGCCTTGAGGTGGAAGCATGGTGGATGAGTAATAGGACATGAGGTAAACACATTATTGTAGTACAGACTACTTTGTATTTATATAAATAAAGGAGTAATGCAGCGAGGACTCCTTGTCAAGTTCTCTTGTAATCCCCACTACTAGATAGCCAACTGAGAGCTTTGCTGAAGTAAGCAAACTACAAGTGCCATTACGGTGAGTGGTTACTACAACAGTTATATTCTTGCTCAATTCTCATATATTATGACTTGTCTTTTCTTATATACTATGAACAATATCTTCATGTCTGATTTATATATATAGTATAGATACTATCTTGTATCCTTATGCTTTACCACTTATATATCTACCCTTTTCCCTTTTCAAGTCTTTGTCTAAGTGCAGCCTGAGCTCTGAGCTAAGATCATAACATTTAGTGAAGCGTCACTGAGCTCACTTTGTAAAAGAGGTGTATAGTGGTTAATTCACAGACAAAATTAGGCAAAGTTACTGCTAGACAATAAATGAAACATGTGTGGTGTAGACCACAAAGAAGAATCAAGATGAGTTCTAGAAGAATGGACGATATAGAGGCACTATTAGAATAACTAGGATTTTTACAGATCATAACTGAAATCTTGGACTATCACAAATAAGATACTTACTGGTTGTGATACTTGAGCTGAATAGTATTTCAGAGATTCAGTATAAGGATATAATGATTGACAGATAATGAAAAGTATCAATAGGAATAATTGACATTATTAAGTCTGAGGTCTAGCCCTTAGATACAAAGATATATATACAAAAGAGTGATGGTCCATGTGCAAGCTATTATCATCACATGATCAAAACTTGTACCTGATAGGAGCTATCATCTGTCATAGCAGCTGTCAGGCTATTTTTAGAAGATAACTAATTATGTCACTATATTGATATGCTTGTATCTCTACCAATACTTATTACTTTGAGATGCTTCATATATCATTGGGAATATATTAATGAGCACTTTCCAACGCAAGTTTAATTGTGCGAATCCATTTGGCCATTCATGAGATATTAGCAGACAAAGCTTTTCTAGCTACTGATGGCCTGATATCTCAGTCATTTGTTGTTGCTTTTGTATATCCCACATATATGAGGATAGCCCTCATTTGGAGCTTTCCAGCACAACTTAGTTTGTGAAAATTGGTCTACTGGTTGTAGAGATACAAGCTGAATGAAGTTGTAACATAGACAAAACAACAGAATGATCAGACAAAGCAATGTCTGTAACACTAGTACCAGTGACAATAAACACCAACAAGCAGGCTGTTATGCTTAAGAACATGGTTTCAGATCTAGGATAGTTTGATAGGGACAGAATGAAATTTGAAGACTGGTGGAGGGGAATACAATTATTCCTCAAAAGCAACAGGGTTATGGAGACTAACAATAGGATCACAGCAATTATAGTACACCTCAGAGAAGGTGTAGCAGGCATATATGCACAGAAGAAGCTTGACAAGCTAGACAAAGAATTGGAAATCCAGGATTGGGAGGAATTCATTAAAGAGATCAAGACAATGTTTAGTAACAAGACAAAGGCAGCAGATACTAAATAGAAGATCAAGTCTTTCAAATAAGGAAAATGGAACACAGCAAACTTTATGATAGAGTTTAAGGCCTTAGCCATGAAGGCAGATACAGATGAGCTATATGCCATCTTTTTATTGAAGAAGAATATATAACAAGATATCATCAAAACAATATTGGGATATCTGTCCATTGCAGCACCAGAGTCACTCAAGGAATGGAAAGCAGCAATTAACTCAGTAGAATAAGAGTATGAGTCCACAGAAGGACATCATGATTATAAAACAGGAACAGAAATGATATATGGTAGGTGAGGACAGCCTATGGATATTGGAAAAAGCAACAACAACTTTAAGGATAGGAAGCCAAAATGCTTCAATTGCAACAAGTATGGATACATGGCCAAAGAGTGTTGGAAAAAGAAAGAAAAAGATATGAGGAAATATTTCAAATGTGATAGAAAAGAACATATTGCCAAGAATTGTAAAGGGAAATAGTTAATGAAGAAATAAAAGATTCAAGAAGAATTAGATGATGAAGAAGATGACAAAGAGGAAGAGAAGAAACAGGGTTTTGGAGAAGATCTTAAGTAGGCATGGTATGAGAGATCTCCACTGTAAATTCTCAGAATAAATATGTTATTCTAAACTGATGGAGTAATATGGAAAGAGAATTGAACATGTAAGCAAATGTGAAAATGAAGAATGATAAGAACCTCAAGGTCAAGGTACTAGTGGACTCTGAATACACACATATGGGAGTTGATGAGCAACTGGTTAAAGAAAAACAGATACAGACCAAACTGATAAACTTCTAATTTGAAGTTTTCAATACAGACAGAACAAAAAATAGAGAGGTGACTAAGGTGGCACCTTTGGAAATAGAAATCAACAGATATAAAGAATAGCTGGAAGCTGCAGTAATGGATTTAAATGGAATGGACATGTTTTTGGGTCATGACTAGTTGGTCAAACACAATCCAGAAGTCAATTAGAAGAATAGGACAATAAAGTTTATGAGATGTTTAGGAAGTTGCAAAATGAAATATTAGGATATTGAGTTTAAAACTAGGAGAACTCAGACAATGGAAACTACAGCACAGGACAATGGAAAAATTGGAAAGGAACCAGACAAAATGAATCTAGAAGATTTACTAGAGTACATTTGGCCCTTTACACACTTATTCAACAAAAAGAAATTTGAGAAGTTACCAAAACAATGTAAATGGGACCACAAAATAAATCTAATGGAAGAAGCTCCAAGAAAATTAAACGTAAAAGCATATGCAATGACATTTAAGGAAGAAGAAGCATTAAACCAATGGCTGGATAAACAACTCAAAGTAGGTTTAATCATGGAATCAAAGTCAAGATATATAACATTATGTTTCTACATTTCAAAGAAAGATGGTTTCCTAAGGTTGGTTCAAGATTACAAAAAGCTCAATCAAGTCACAATAAAGGACAAGACTCCATTGCTGCTAATTGGAGAAGTAATTGACAAGCTTAAAGAGGCTAAATATTTCAACAAACTTGATCTTATTTGGGGGTACAACAATGTTTGAATTAAAGAAGGCAACAAATGGAAAGCAGCTTTCCTAACAAAAAAAGGATTGTTCAAACTGCAAGTAATGTATTTTGGATTATGTAACTTTCCAGGAACAATTCAGAGGATAATAAATAGCATCTTTCAAAAATTACTCCATGAAGGAGTATTGGCAAATTATATGGATGATTTCATTATACTGGCCAAGACAATGAAGGAACTTGAAGAAAGAACCATTCAGTTTTTAAAGATTGCAGAAAAGCACAACCTATGTTTCAAACAATCAAAATATGACTTTAATATGGAAGAAATTCTGATACTAAGAGTTATTGTTGGAAAAGAACAAGTCAAAATGGAATAAGAAAAGATCAAAGCTGTTAAGGAATGGAAGATGCCAATGAAAATCAAAGATGTAAAATGTTTCCTGGGATTTGCAAACTTTTACTAGAGATTTATCCAGAATTTTAGTCATACAGCAAGACCATTGAATGAGTTAAAGGGGAAGAAAGAATGGATATGGAACAAAGAACATAACAAAGCCTTTGAAGAACTCAAGGAGAAGATAACAAGTCAACCAGTACTCTCTCTCCTAAAGAGAGAAGAAAAATTTAGGATTGAAACAGATACTTCAGGACATGCTATAGAAGGAGTACTATGTTATAAGACAAAAGAGTGGACAGACTTTAGTAAGGACAGAGATAAGATATAGATAGTAGTAATTATTAGTCTACAACAAGAGAGAGAAGGCACATGACATGATATCATAGGCCTAGAGTGGTCTGGAAGGACTTAGGGTCTAGAAGGATTGGAAAGAGTCTAGAGATAGAATAACATCAAGGGACATGAGTTCCTCATAATGTACATATGGTGCATACATGGTCAATGGAGATTAAAGAGTATGATGTCAGGGCATATGTATATAGCATGCTGGCCTTGAGGAAGAAGCATGGTAGATGAGTAATAGATATGAGGATAGGGCATGGACATTAGGGTAGATGTAGAGAAGTCATAGCATGGACTAAGGATACTTATATAAATAGTCAGTAGAATACTGTTGTAGTTCCTTGTCGAGTTCTCTTGTGAATTACACAACTCGTGTTCCCCACTAGATATCTGCCCTTGAGATTTATTGCTTGTACTGCTATTGGACATTGGTCTAGTAGTTGCTACAACATAATATGACAAAAACAAGAGAGAAAATAGAAGCCAATAGCATTCTTATCCAGGACAATGTAACCAGTGGAAAGAAATTATGAAATTTACTATTGGCAATTGTAGAAGCTTTGACTAAATGGAGACAATATCTGTTAGATGTGATGGAACTATTCAAAATTTGGATGGACCATGAAAACCTAAAATATTTCAGGGAACCTCACAAGTTAAATAGATGACAAGCTAGGTGGTACCTGAAGTTGCAAGACTACAATTTTATTCTATGTTATATTCTAGGAAAGACAAATACAAAAGCAGACATTTTGTCAAAAAAAGATAAAGTGGATATAAAGGAAGACAATAAGGATGTTCAACTGTTCAAAGAAGAATTATGGACAAGAAGAACTATAGCAGAAGTAACAATATTGAAAAGGAACAAGATAACAGACAATCTAGACATATTGGAAGAAATAAAAAGGAACAACACTAGAGAACACAAAGTGGATCAAGCACTGAAAAGAGAAGATAGGTTAACCTGGGAACAAGATGGAATTGTTTATATAGAAGAACAAATTTACATCCCAAACAACAAAAAGCTCAAGAAACAGATTTTACAGAAAAATCATGATCCTGTGGATTTTAGTCATCCAGGACAGTGGCCAGAACTCAAAGAGGACATCAAGAAATATGTGCAGGGTTGTATAAAATGTCAACAGAACAAGATTTAACATCAACAGAAACCAGAAGAACTTTACCCATTGGAAATACCACAAGGACTATGGCAGGAAATCAGTATCAATATAATTGGACTATTGCCCAGGTCTAATGGGATGGATGCCATAGTGGTTATAGTAGATCAATTCACAAAGATGATACAACTAAAGGTGACAACAACAAAAATTTCTTCAGAAGAAATAGCAAAGATTTATAGGAATGAAATTTAGAAGTTACATGGGATTCCAAAGAAGATTCTTAGTAACAGAGGACCACAATTTGCATTAAGATTCATGGAAGAATTAACAAAAGCATTAGAAACAAAAAGAATGCTTTTAATAGCATATTATCCACAATTAGACAGACAAACCAAAAGGATTAATCAAGAGATAAAAATGTTCTTGTGACACTATGTTAATTATCAGCAAGATGACTGAACAGAATGTATTGCAGTGGCAGAATTCCATTATAATGACAAAAAACATGCAGTGACTAGACAGACACTATTTATTCTGAACTTTGGAAGACATCCTTGGAAAGGAAACCTTGAAATACAAACAGAAATACCTAAACTGAAAGAATTTCTGATAAAGCTACAAAGAAGCTGGGAAGAGGCTAAAAAATCCATAGAAGAAGTACAAGAAAACATGAAGTGGCAGTACCACAAGAAAAGAAGAAATCCTCAAGGATTGAAGGTTGGAGACAATGTGTGGCTGGAAAACAAGAATATCCATTTGAACAGACTCTCAAAGAAGCTGGATCAAAAAAGATATGGACCTTTTAGAATCTTGAAGGACATTAGCTTAGGAGCATTTCAACTGGAACTTCTGGAAGGATGGATGATACACAATGTGTTTAACAAAGACCTGCTGACAAGATGCAATAAGCTGCAGTTTAAGAGACAACATGTGGAACCAGCACTACCACCAATAATTATTAATGAGGAAGAAAAATATAAAGTTGAAGAAGTACAGAAGCACAGGAAATGAGGTAGAGAAATACAATACCTTGTGCATTGGAAATGTTATGAAGATAAACATGACCAATGGATTGTGGAATCAGGGTTGTCTCATGTAAAAGAGGCAATTGAAGATTATTAGATGAGATGTTTGAGTTGAAACTTATAAAGAGGAAGGATAAAATTCCATTTTGACAGTTCAAAACATTACTCAAACTTCAAAAAACAAATGTCTTCCCAAATCACAAATAACAACTATATGAACGCTCCCACTTCCTCAAATCCATACATCACTAGAAAATTAAACAATATAGATAAAGCTCAAGTATTGAAGAAGAAATGAGATGATTGGACAAGAGTGTATCATAAGATGTTAAAAGGGTTAGAGGCAATGATTGATGTACAGAAACAAGTGTGGAATATAATGAAGATAGCAGGAGAAACTGATATGATGATTACAGAGATAGAGAAAACAATTCTAAAGACAAGTATTAATAACTGGACTATGAATGCTACCAATATTCTAGGAATATCAGAGGACTTGCAATATCTAATTTAGAGCAATATGGAGGACCAAGTATTTCAAATTCAAAGAATGTTAGCTGACAAATTAAATGGATATAAGGGACGAGAAAATCAATATGTGGAGGATAATATTTGGGAGATACAAGACCTATACAAAGATGAAGAAAACAAGGTGGAGTCAAGAAGAGAAAGAGTTGAAGAAGAAGAAGAAGTTATTTTAATTAGACCATACAAGGTACTGGAATTGACATTATCAAAAACAAAATCAAGCTTTATAAATGAAGTCAACAATCTTATGAAGTACATAAAATTTGTTCAATCTCCAACACAGACAAGACTCTTCAAACTACTGCCTCACTATCAGTCACTTCAATCTAGAGGAGAACAAGATCCAGAGTTTTGGAAAGAAGTGGCAACTGTACTGGTGGATGAAAAGCACAACACCAAAACATTAAGAAATGGATACCCAATAACAATATTTTAAGAAGGACTACTACACAAACTATTCTTTATAGCTATTGATAATTGAGGACAAGTTATCATAGGTCCTAACAAGAAAAAAGTGGCTATATATGTGATAGGGAACTTGAGGTGTTGATCTAATTCATGAGAATATGAATGCTGAAAAAGAGGTATTATTATAATTGATACCTCAAGAATGCAGCATGGACTTGGATAAAGGGTAATGATGACATGATTGGCTACACTGCAAGAGTCTCAGTCAGCACCTCATGTAGTAGGTGCCATATTCTTGCTCAATCCTCATGTATTATGACTCATCTTTCCTTATGTACTATGGACAATATCCTCATGTCTGATTTATATAGTGTAGATACTATCCTGTATCCTTATGCTTTACCACTTATATATCTACCCTTCTCTCTTTTCAAGTCTTTGCCTAAGTGCAGCCTGAGCTCTGAGCTAAGGTCATAACAAATATAAGTATATTAATATAGTGACATGATTGGTTATCTTTTAAAATTAGCCTGATATCTACTATAACAGATAACAGTTTTATTAGGTACAAGTATTGATTATGTGATGGAAACACAAGCTGTACAGACTATTACTCTTTTGTATATATTTAAGGATTAGATTTTAGACTTAACAATATTATTTATCTCTTATTAGTTATTCTTTATTAACATCTATATTGATCTTCATTGTCATTGTTATTGTTATTGAACTTCTGAATTACTTCTAAACCTCTGAGAGTGTATCCAAGGTTTAGATATTACAAACAAATAAGTAGTTTATTTTGTGATAGTGAAGATTACAGAGAACTGTTATGATCTTAGCTATGAGCTCAGGTTGCACTTAGGCAAAGACTTGAGTAAATACAAGGGTAGATTGGAAGTGGTAAAGCATAAGGATACAGAATAGTATCTATGCTATATATATAAGAATGACATAAGGAAATAGGCTGTAGTTCATAAGATAAAACAAGTTATAGTATATAAGGAGAAAGTGAGGATAGAGCATTTACTATATGAGGTACTAACTGAGACTACTTTGGTACAGCCAATTGTGTCGTCATTACCCTTAGTTCTTCTTCATATTGCATCCTCAAGGTATCAATTATAACAATACTCCATTTTCAGCATTCATGTCCCTATAAATCACACTAACACTTCAAGCTCTCCTACTATATAAGCAGCCACCATTTTCTTGTTAGGACCAATAATAACTTGTCCCTGATTATCGATGGCAATGAAGAATAGTTTATGTGGGGGGCCTTCTTGAAACATGTTTATACAATATCCATTTCTTGAGATTTCTGTATTGTGTTTACTTTCTACCATTGCCATTGCTATTTCTTTCCAGAATTCTGAGTCTTGTTCTCCTCTAGATTGTAGTAATTAGTAATGCAGTAGTAGTCAAAATATTCTTGTCTGTATGGGGGTTTTGATAAACTTCATGTATTTAAATAGATTGTTTACTTTCTCACTTGTAAAACTTGAACTTCTTGTTAATGATGATGTTAAGCTAGAAATCTTATATGGTTTGATTGAGATAACTCCTTCTTCTTCAATCCTTCCTTCCTCTTTCTTCTGGTATTCTTCATTCATGTATAATTCTTGAATCTCTTGAATATTTTTGTCCATATAGGAGTTTTCTCTTCCTTTATATCTATCTAGTTCATTAGCCAACATTCTTTGGATTTGAAATATTCGATCTTCTATATTGCTTTGAATCAGATATCGTAGGTTTTCTAATATCTCTAGAATGTTCATAGTATTTGTTGTCTGATTGTTAATACTTGCTATTAAAATAGATCCTTCCATCTCTGTAACTATTGTATTTGCCACTTCAGCTATCTTCTTCATGTCCTTCACCATCTTCTGCACATCAATCATTATTTCTATCCCTCTTAATATCTTGTAATATAGCTTTGTCTAGTTGCCTCATTTCTTCTTCATTACTTATACTTCTTTCATGTTGTTCAACTTCCTGAGGATATAGAGGCTTGGGGAAGTAGGTGTGGTAGCATAGTTATTGTTGGTGATCTGAGAAGACATTTGTGTTTTAAAAGTTTGAGTGAATGTTTTAAACTGTCAAAATGGGATTTTACTCCTTCTCTTTATAGGTTTCAACTCAAACACCTCATCTAATAATCTTCAATTACCTCTTTTACATGAGGCAACCCTGATTTCACAATTTATTAGTTATGTTCATTTCTATAACCTTTCCAATATATAAGGTATTGTGTTATTCTACCCTGTTTCTTGTGCTTTCCAACTTCTTCAACTTCGTATTCTTCTTCTTCATTGATAATGGTTTGTGGTGGTGCTGGTTCCTCATATTGACCCTTGAACTTTGGTTTCACACATCATATTAAGAGGTTTTCATTGAACATGTTATGTATAGCCCATCTCTCTGGAAGTTCTAGTTGAAACACTTCTGAACCAATGTCCTTTGAGATTTTAAAAGGTCCATATTTTTTTTGGTCCAACTTCTTTGAGAGTCAGTTTGATTGGATATTCTTGTTTCCTAACCACATGTTTTTTCTAACCTTTAACTCTTAAAAATTTTGTCTTTTCTTGTCAAACTGCTTCTTTATATTCTTCTGTGCTTCTTTCATTAACTTTGTAGTCTGCTCCTAGCTTTTTTGTAATCCTGCAAGGAACTCTTCTAATCTTGGAAATTCCAATTATACTATAGAGTTGCTCTTTCATGGATGTCTTCCAAAATTTAGTTCAAATGGTGTCCTTCTTGTTGTCACATGTCTTTTGTCATTATATTGGAATTCCACAGCAGCTAACTATTCTGTCCAGTTGTTCTGTTGGTAGTTGATGTAATATTGCAAGAATATCCCTATTTTCTGGTTAATCCATTCCATTTGACCATCTATCTGAGGATAATATGCCATTGACAGTTATCTTGTGATTCCCAGTACCCTTGTAAATTCTTCCATGAATTTAGATACAAATTGTAGTCCTCAATTACTGAGAATTTTCCTTGGTATTCCATATAGTTTTCAGATTTTGTCTCTGTAAATTTTCACCATGCCTTATGAGGAAATATTCATTGTTATTACCTTTAGTTGAATCATCTTCATAAATTGGTCTACAATGACCACTATAGTGTTCATTCCATTAGACCTAAATAGAGGTCTGATGATATCAATGTTAATTTCTTGCCATGGCCCTTGGGGTATTTTCAATAGATGTAATTCTTCTGATTTCTTCTGATGTTGAACTTTGTTCTGTTGATATTTGAAACAACCTTGTACATACTTCTTGACATCTTCTTTTAAACCTGGCCACCAGTAATTTTGTCTGAGTAATTCTAACATCCTTTGCTGTCCCAGATGTCCTACATCCACTGAGTTGTAATTTTCTTGTTATTTGGGATGTATTTTCTTCCTTCCATATACACAATCCTGTTCTGTTCCCATGATAATCTGTCTTCCTTTTCCAGTACTTGGATCACTTCTCATTCCCTGGTATTGTTTCTTTTGATCTCTTCTATTATTTCAGTTTTGTCTGTTATTGTTGTTTTCTTCAGCATAGTTACTTCTGCCATTGTTCTCCTTGAGTAACTGAACATCTTTATTGTCTTCCTTTGTGTTCACTTGATTCTTTCTTGACAAAATGTCTGCCTTTGTATTTGTCTTCTCTGATATATGTTGTAAAGTGAAATTGTAGTCTTATAGCTTCAAGTACCATCTAGCCTGTCATCTATTTAGCTTGTGAGGTTCTCTGAAATATTTCAGGTTCTTGTTGTCTGTCCAGATTTTGAAAGGTTCCATTGCATCCAGTAGGTGTTATCTCCATTTCATTAAGGCTTCTACAATTGCTAGTAGTTTCTTGTTGTAAATTTCATAGTTTCTTTCTGCTGGTTGCATTGTTCTCAATAAGAACACTATTAGTTTTCATTTCCCTTCTTGTTTTTGGAATAATACTCCTCCAATTGCATGTTCTGAAGTATCTGTTTCCACTCTAAATTTTCCTTCCCTCTTCAGAAGAGAGAGTACTAGTTGACTCATTATTTTATCCTTGAGTTCATTGAAAGCCTGTTGGTGTTCTTCTTTCCATTCCCACTCTTTCTTCCCTTTCAGCTCATTTAATGGCTTTGCTGTATAGCTGAAGTTCTGGATGAATCATTTGTAGAAATTTGCAAATTCAAGGAAGCTTTCTATGTCCTTGGTCTTCATTGGGGTTTTCCATTCCTTTACTGCCTTAATTTTCTCTTGTTCTATCTTGACTTGTTTTTTTCTGACTATAACTCCTAGAATTGGGATTTCTTCCATGTTGAAGTTGCATTTTGATTGTTTAAAACACAAATTGTGTTTCTCTACTATCTTCAGGAATTGAATTGTCCTTTCCTCTAGTTCTTTCTTTGTTTTGGCTAGTATAACAAAGTTGTCCATGTAGTTTGCTAGCACTCTCTCATAGAGTAATTTCCTGAATATACTGTTTATTATTCTTTGGAATGTCTCTGGCAAGTTGCATAATCCAAAGTATATGACTTGTGGTTCAAACAAGCCTTTGTTTGTCAAGAAGGCAGCTTTCCATTTGTCTCCTTCTTTGATTTATATGTTGTTGTATCCCCAGATAAGGTCAAGCTTGTTGAAGAATTTCACCTCCTTTAATTTGTCTATCACTTCTCCAATTAGAGATAATGGCATCTTGTCCTCTATTGTAACCTGGTTGAGCTTCCTATAATCTTGAACCAATTATAGTAAACTGTTCTTCTTTGGAATGTAAAAACAGGGCACTAGATATTGTGATTTTGATTTCACTATTAGCCTCATCTTGAGCTGTTTGTTTAGTCACTGATTTAGAGCTTCTTTTTCTTTCAGTGTCATTGCATAGGCCTTTGCATTTAATTCCCTTGGTGCTTCATCTGTTAAGTTGATTTCATGATCCCATTCATGTCTATCTGGTAACTTTTCAAACTTCTTCTTGTTGAATAAGTGTATAAAGGGTCGAATATAATTCAGTAAATCCTCTGGATTTGTCTTGTCTAGTTTCTTTTCTATTTTGTCATTGTCCTGTGTTGTTGTCTCCATTGCTTGTGTCCTTTTAGTCTTGAATCTAATGTTCTGGTCTTTCATTGTACAGCTTCCTGGGCATCTTGTAAACTTTATTATTCCATTCTTCCAGTTGACTTCTGGATTGTGCTTGACCAGCCAGTTGTATCCTAGGAACATATCTGTGCCATTTAAATCTGTTACTACAGCTTCCAGCTACTTCTTGTGTCCATTTATTTTGACTTTTAGAGGTGCCACCTTAGTAACCTCTCCATTCTTTGTCCCATATGTATTGAATACTTCAAATAAAGAGTTTATTGGTCTTGTTTGGATCTTCTTGTTCTTGACCAATTGCTTGTCAATTCCTGTATATGTGCACTTAGAGTCTACCAGTGCCTTTACTTTGAGCTTCTTGCTATTCTTTGTTTTCATGTCTGCTTGTATATTCAATTCCCTCTTTCCTTTGCTATTTTGGCAATTTGGAATAATATATTTGTTTCGGGAATTTACATAAGAGATCTCTTGTACCATGCCTACTTGAGATTGTTGCCAAAACCCTGCTCCTTCTCCTTGTCTTCATTGTCTAGTTCTTTCTGAACCTTGTGCTTCTTCATCAACTGCATTCCTTTACAGTCTTTGGCTATGTGCCCTTTCTTGTCACATTTAAAACATTTTCTAGTTTCTTGTTCTTTCT
>Ga0157364_1005599_pt1 | contig 12812 bp, 6 predicted proteins | sample AttsexASBM2_FD_111476 | JGI IMG/M metagenome (GOLD analysis project Ga0157364, IMG submission 111476) | Fungus gardens microbial communities from leaf cutter ant in Ribeirão Preto, State of São Paulo, Brazil - Atta sexdens ASBM2 | ecosystem: Host-associated > Fungi > Mycelium > Unclassified ... | reverse complement strand
GTTCTAAGCTTATGATGTCATATCATGTGACATGTCATGTGACTGCAATGTCATGTGCCTCTTCATCATCCCTAAAAAGAAAAGAAAAGAAAAACAAAATTCCTATAAAGTCAGAAAATAAAATAAAATAAAATAAAAATTGTCCATGTCCAGAGCATCTCATAATAATACTCTGGATGATCAGTTACCATAGGATTGTCATTTAGACTTCATGGATTAATGAGAAATATATGGTTAGGATCTTTGGTCCTCAGATTGATGGCAGTTGGAATTGGAGTGTTATCTGTACTTTCAGTACAGATATAAGAAGATATATGACATTATGGGTGCCCATTCCATTCCTCCTTTACTATTTCTATAGGTTACTCCTACTCATAATACCATTTTAGACTTTACCAGCTTCTAATCCAACATGTTCTTGTTTTATATAACTATTCAAACATTTATAACTATATAAAGTGCTTTTGTGAATACTTGTACTTTGTAGCTAATCTTATTCTTAAAGACCCTGTCTTTCCAAGATAATTAACAACTACTACACTATCCCTTGAGTTAGTGTTTACTTGAAAGAATCTAAGGTGTCATTTAGGAAGATAAGGTTTTCTTATAAATACCCTTAAAAAAGTCTTACATATTTAAAAATCTTATAAGAGTATATATTTTTGCAAAAAAACATTTTCTAGTATAATATTGTAATACTCAGTAGAGTAATGGATAATATATTCTACTGTGATCTGAACAATAGAGATCTACTAAGAGAAGCTATAGTAAAAATCAAGCTGAAAAAAATTGATACTCAAAAAGAGATAATAGTAGAAGCATTGTTGAACATTGTTAGAGACAAATCACACTTACTGTATTATTTGCAATAGCAGCATAGAAAACAGGACAGAAAAATAACTTAGTAAGCCAAGTTTTAGAAAAGAAGCTAGAAGTAGTACTGTATAAATAAGAAAATCTTGGCTTCAACAAATAATGTTGTATCTAGCCTATATATCATATAGTTGTAACTTCAGATAACAGAAGTTCAGATGAGAACATATATGTATGGCATATTTCAAGTTGATTATCAGACTAAAGAATAATATATAGTAGCTATGTTCTTGAATACAAAAGTGACAATATAATAATATTCTACTGCTGCACATACTTTAGGTAGTGAGGTACTATAGGGGTTGTTATTCAGACTCCATGGAATTGATAAGAAATGCAGAGTTTTTGGTCCTTAGATTGATAGTAATTGGAGAAATAGAGTGTTATCCACACTAAAAGAGTATAGATGTTAGAGAGTATATAATAGATAATAGATAAACAGAATTGGTAATAAGTTTGGAATTTGTTTGGAAGCAAGAGTTAAGTCAAATAAAATTAAAAGACTTATTTATATAAGAAATGTAAATGGTTTCTTTAACAAGAAAGAACCTATTGGATATATAGTAGAAGTAAATATCTATTACTAGAGACATAGGGAAAGGACAGAGATCAATGTAATTTTGGAAGTGAAGTATAATTTTGGGAATGTCATAGCTTGTTCACCACAATTCTGAGATTAATTGGAGAACAGAGAAGATAAAAATGATAAGATGTCCAAAGGAGTGTGAAAAATAGTAGAGACCAAAACAAGGAAAGTCAGAGTAGTAGAAGTAGAAAGAGAAAGAGAAAAGGGCAAAACAAGAGAAGAAGTAGGAAGGAAGGAAGAGCAAAAGAAAAAGAAGAAAAAAAAACAATAGAAATAAAAAAGATAGTAGAAGAATGGGAGATCTAGAATAAAGAAGAAGAGATAAAGTCTAAAGAAGAGGCCAAGAAATTGGCATCTTAAAGATTCCATAAGTGAATCCACATCTTGAGAAAAAAAGCAAGTAAGAGAATGCCAATAAAGAAGTTGTACATTAGAGTTGAAGATAGTGAACTCTATTTTATTTTATTTTTCTTTCTTATTTTTATTTTATTTTCCATTTTATTTTCTATGTTGGACTTAGAGTTAGGGATTAGTGTGATGTCACATAATGTGACTTGGTGTCACACAATCACATGTCACAATAGAACATTATAGAAGATTCTAAAAGAAAATGACATTATATAGCATGTTTTATATATATTAACCTTAAGAATAACACACAATTCTTTAGAGTAGGCTAATAGAAGTATAACATAAACCAGTAGTCTAGTGTATATAAGGTAGACAGTTTTATACTAGAAACTTTATTGAATTCTCTTATGATTATCTTAATTCAAGATTCTTTTCTTGAACCCACTCTAAGGTCTTAAGATTGTAATATTGTGGGATTATGTAATAAAGGTAAAAGAAGAGTTTGTGCTAAGAAAGAGAAAGATATATCCATTATTGAGGGAGGAGAGAAGAAAGGTATATGAGTTTATTGAAAAATAACCAAGGAAAAAGTATATTATATTCTCAAAGTTGCCTCAAATAACACTAGTGTTTTTTGTAAGAAAGAAGGATGGCAAAAAGCATATAGTTCAATACTATAAATATTTAAATAAGTGAACTATTAAGAACAATAATCTTTTGTCTTTAATATCAGACATTGTAGAAAATATTAGTACAAAAAAACTATTTACTAAATTAGATCTACAATAGGATATGGATAAAGAAGAGGAACAAGTGGAAGGTGGCATTCATGACTTTGAAAGAGTTATTTAGAACTTGATCAATACTGGAAAAGTATTAAGCTTTATCAATAACATTATAGTAGAAACAGAAAAAGAGAAAGAATATGATGAAGTAGTGAAGATGGTGGTGAAAAGACTGGTAGAAAATGATTTGTATGTAAAACCAAAAAAGTATAAGTAGAAGATAAAGAAAGTAGGATTCTTGGAAGTAGTGATTGGGCCAAAAGGGATTAAGATAGAAGAAAAAAAGATAAAGAAAGTGTTAGACTAGCCAACTTCTAAAAAGGTTAAGTGTCAGGCACAGTTCACACCAGGGGGTCAAAGTCTACATAGTTGGCTTGGTAATGTGTAGAGTGTGTAAACTTTGTGCTTGATGATGCAAACTTGTAGAATGATCTTGGTTTCAGCTTATATACTATACTGTTTGTCTGCTACATAGTTGTAACTTCAAATGAATGAATGAATGAAGTTCAAGATGGAAGTGAGTGCTGATTGGTGTATTGCTGTTGAATACTGGAGATCAAATTCAATAAGAGTTTATCTTTGTTGATTATCAGACTAGTAAATTATAATGTAACTACTAGTCTTATATACAGATAGAAAATATAGGAGATGCTCAGGATTTCAGTGGTATAACCTCTATTACTCTGAGTGGAGTTTTCAATAGTGAAATACTAACAAGAGTAAGGTAGGAAAACTCTACTATAAAAGACTGAGTTGGATAAAAGTATCTCTGTTATAAAAGACAGAATATCCAGATTGTTGCATCACTGCTATGAGGACATATTGTGAGAAGAATAGCTGTTACAGAAGATGGGCTTATTTCATAGAGGTGAAAAGTATGGTATCACCACAGAACTATTGTACAATCTAATAAAAAAAATTAGAAGTAGGATTGGATAAAGAGATAAGAGAAGATGTTCAGAAAGCTAAAGAAGAGATTCACAAAAGAACTGGTGTTAGCAGTACTAGACTTAGACAAAAAAAATGAGAATGGAAGTTGATACATCAAACTATACAATGGGAGAAATCTTATCTATAGAGTGTAAGAATGGAAAATGGAGACTAGTAATATCAGGAGTACAGTATGAAGTACATATATAGTACCAGCCAGATATCAAAGCTAAGCTTGACATTGCACACTTTTAGTGTAACTGGTTTAGTGGCTGGTCTGTTTCTAACAAGTAACTTTCCCCTCAAAATCTCTTAATAAGATAGAGAAGAACTATGAGATTCATAACAAGGAGATGTTAGCAGTAATAAAGAGATTAGAAAACTGGAGGCATTTATTAAAGGATATAAAATTCAAGTTTAAAGTTTGAACTGATCACAAGAACTTAGAATATTTTAGAAAAGTATAAAAATTAAATTGTAGGCAAGCAAAATAAGCTCTTTATTTATCAAGATTTAGTTCCACCTTAAAACATACATTAGAAACAAAAATAGAAAAGACAGATAGACTTAGTAGGAGATTAGACTGGAAAGTAAGAGTAGAAAAAGACAATAAAAATAAAAAAATTAATTAAAGAAGAATAGATTCATAGTTTAGCTAAAGTAGTAATAGAAAGATCTGAAGTATATAAAATAGAAAAAATAAAAATAACTAGAGAAAAGAATAGAAAAGTAGTTAGAGTAGTAGAAGAAATGAAAAAAGTAAGAGTAAAAGTATTGAGAGAAGATAAATGGTAGATAGAAGGGAATTTGGTGTTAAAGAAGAGAAAAGTGTATATGCCAAAGAATGAGGAATTGAGAGTGGAAATAATCCAGTTATATCATGATGTTTTAGTAGTTGAATATAGAGGAAGATAGAAGACAGCAGAGTTAATGATGAAGAATTATTGGTGGCTAAGTGTGACAAAAGATAATATATAAATAGATATGATATGTGTCAGAGAATAAAGAATTGAATGAAGGCACCAACAGAGAAGTTAATGGTAAACAAGGTATCAGAGAGGCCATGAATATATTTAACAGTAGACTTTATTACAAAGTTGCTATTAGTAGCTGGAAAAAATACAATTCTGGTGGTTTGCAATAGATTGTCCAAAATGGCACATTTTGTAGCAACAACAGAAGGAACATCAGTGGAGAGATTAGTGAGGCTATTTAGAGATAATGTATAGAAACTATATAGGTTGCCAGAGAGTATGATATTAGATAAAGGACCATAATTTGTGGTGGAGTTGACCAAGGAGTTGAATAAAATGTTGAGAATCAAAACAAAGTTGTTAATATTCTTTCACTTATAAACAAATGGGTAGATAGAATGAATAAATTAAGAGTTAGAATAATATCTCCAATTCTTTGTAGATCATAGATAGATGGATTGACTAGAATGATTAGTGACAGCTGATTTTGTGGTAAATAACAAGATATATCTAACAACTAAGATGTCTCCATTCATAGCAAATTATGGAAGAAAATTGAGAATAGGAGTAAATATCAGGAAAAAAAGGAAAAGTGAAGAAAATGACAGAGTTTGTGGAAAGAATAAAGAAAGTGCAGGAGAAAGTTGGGGCAGTATTGAGGAAAGCTTAGGAGGAGATGAAAATATAAGCAGATAAGGAGAGGAAGGAAGCTGAGGAATGTAAAAAGAGTGATAAAGTGATGTTGAGCACAAAAGATCTAGTGTTCAAAGAGCAACTGGCAAAGAAATTAGTAAATTGATATGTTAATTTCATATATCATTAATGAGGTAATATAGTCAAATTATGACTGTAAAATTTAATGAGAGTTCATCTAGTTGTGAATTTCAGTTGAGTAGTATAATATAAAGAGCAAGTAGAGAGACAGAAAGTAGAAGAAGTGAAACTAGCAGAGATGGATAGAGTCAAAGAATAAGAGATAGAAAAATATTAAATAAAAGAAAAATAAGGAGAGTAGTCAAGTACTTGGTACATTGGAAGGGGTTTACAGCAAAAAATAATACTTGGGAGAGAGAGGAAGACTTAGAGAATGCAAAAGAAGTGGTGGTAGAATTTGAGAAGAGACTTAGTGCAGAAGTAAGGAGACAAGAAAAGTTGGATTTAGAGGAAAAACAAGACTTTTAGAAGAAGAGAGTTACCAGAGAAGTATATGGTAAAGATATTGTATAGATGGAACAATAGAAATTTTGAGGAGAAGTATCTGAGAAAGTTGAAAAAAAACTGGTAAAAATGAAAGTCAGTTTTTCTGGAGAAGAAACCTTAAAGAAAAGGTAATGTTAGAATTAAAGACAGTAGACTTTATTTATTTTCATTTTTATTTTTATTTCTATTTTTATCTCTATTTATTTTCTTATTTTTGGACTTAGAGTTAGATGTTAGTATAACTATCATATATCCATTATATATCACAGTTACATAATTATGTATTATACAGAAGGACATAGAAGGTTCTGAAATAATAATATTATAGTATATATCAATAATATATAGTACATATATTCTTTAGGGTAGGTTAAGTTTAGTGTAGTATAAACTATTAGTTCAATGTATATAAGGTAAATACTTTGTATTTAGAACTCCATTGAGTTCTCTTGTGTTAACCCTAATATAAGATTCTTTTCTTGACTTCATTCTATAAGTCTTAAATTGTAACAATATTGAGGAATCATCTAGAAGTACTTATGAACTCTCTTTTACTTTCAGAAATGGTCTGTAGATGTTCAAATATCTATAGGATATTATTATTTTGCTAAAAAGATTTTCTAACATAATAATAATATTTAATTCAAATTGATGATCAAACTGAGGAATTACACATGGTGTTATATGTCAAAGTCCAATCTCAAAAATAATCTGTCTTTTATAGCAGAGTTATTAGTTTGCAAGGTCCTATTCACAACTTGTCTTTCATAATGAAGTTATCTCTTGCAATATTCCTACTTATAACTCATCTTCTATAGCAAAGTTATTCTTGTTCAAAATCCTCAAATACTTGGTTTTCTAGAGTAAAGTTTACTTCTTTCTAGACTAAGTCTTCTAAGATAGAGTTTTCCTATTCTAAACACCTATCAGTATCTTACCACTAAAATATCTGCTTGAAGCTGTATTATAAGATATCTGAATTTTTCTTTTATTATACTTGTATTTAAGGACTAGTAGATATATTGTAATCTTCAGTCTAATAATTGAACATCATTAACACCTAACTTTGGTACTATAACAACACACTCATATTGTTAGAACTCATCCTCTAAAACTCCATTTGAAGTTGTGACTCTGTGACAGTAGATAACACAGCATATAAGCTGAAGCCAAGGTTATTTACAAAAGTCCATAACTCCTTACTCTTTATACAAAACCCCAATACAATCCTATGGACTTGTATTTTCAAGTGTAAACTGTATTTAATACATAGTAACTATTGTTCTTAAATACAGGTGTTGGTTTTCTAAGAAATAGTAGAACTGAGTATACTATGAGCTTATTAGTTACTAAGAGAGTTATTGTCAAGAACTTTATAGAGTTTGTTATGAAATGAAGAGAGCTTGTTTATAGAATGATCATTGATTCAAATATAAAGGTGATCTATACTAAAAAAGGATAGTTAGATTAGATATGTTGGTTATTATCCAGAACAGATGATAGATGAAACCAGGTTATTATGTAATAATATCTAAAATAAGTAAGAGGTTTTATTTACATCTAGAAAATAATTATCTTGAATGTTCCAAAAGTTAGTTTATAATTAAATAACATATTATCATATACTGACCTAAGTATATCTAAACTATCATTACAGATAATATAAGATCTGCTATAATCCTGGAAATTACTAAACAGATAAAATAATATTTTCCTTTAATCATAGTATTATACTATCTGGCCTAAGAGAACATAAACATACAATTATCTGTGATACTCTCTTAATCTTATATTAAGTATTACAGTCTTAAGCTCCCAACTGTTAGTTTTTAAGTTAAGAAAAGTCTAAAGACTTATACTTTCTTAGAACTCTTAATTATAACTAAAAATTACATACTTTTATAAATAACCATTGAACTTAACATTCTTTACAACCTACAGCCAGGCCTGAACCAGACTCATGGCCTCATCACCACTGCTATTACCTACTATTAGTCCTCCACAACAACTAGAGACTACTAATATCATGTCACTATTACATATCACTAATACACTGCTACTAGTACACTATACCAATATACCTTTACTATAGTATACTCCTAAGTCCTTATAGTTATACACTGTTGTCTTCACACACAATTGTTCCACTAACCACTATTACCACCAAAATAGTCAGCATCTATTACAAGGCTACTGCCATCATGCTGACAATGGTTAAGCAGAAAAGAGATTATTCTAGAGCATAATAAGAACTATATAATACTAGCTCTTAACTGCATACTAATAAATTCAAAGAGAATGATATTAGTGCCAGGAATTAAAAGAAAGAGTTGAAACAATAATATAAAAGAAGAATAGAATATATAAAACTCTTAAAAGGGCTCTTATGAATACAAAAGAATAAAGTTAGGAAGGATAATAAAAAGAATATATAAATAATATCTACTTATGAATACTTTCCCTTGCTAACATACTTCTAAATAGTGAATCTTATACTGTGTAACAAGTTCCTTTGAAAAATCTAGTAAATAGATTATAAAGCTTCTTAAGAGCTTCTAACAACACTATCTATCCCAGGTAATACACTTCAAAGATATCTCTTAAGTCAAACCTTACAACTGAGGATACCAACTGATATTCATCTTTCCAGCCTTTCCTAAGCTGTTAGAATTCTCCAAAACTTGTCCAAAAGTGATAGTAGGTACTAACAATGCTTACTCAATAAAATAAAAGTTAAACTGCTCTTGAGTAAGAGAATTTAGATAGAAGTCCTTTCTCTTACTCCTCTCTACTTGTGGCTTATATATTAATCTAAAAATATAGAAAATGAACCTAAAGAATCAAGATCAAAACTATAAGAAAGATTTCTAAGGTTTTGTAAACATATAGTCCTCTCTCTATTTGCAATCCAATATCAAGCCAATAATCATTTCCTACTTGCAAATACTTATTCCACTCCTTCTTAGTTATTTCTATAGGCTGTTTCTATTTGCAAATCCACTCTAGACTTAATTGGCTTCTAATCTAGCATATTCCTGTCTTATTTTACTGTCTGAATGTTTGTAATTATGAAAATTATACTTGTAAATGCCTATACTCTATAGCTAGTCTTTTGCAAGTATAGTAGTATTTCTTATTTCTAAAAACCTTGTCTTTCTGAGATCCAGTTTAATTAACAACTACTATACCATATCTTAAGGAGATGTTTGCTTAAAAAATTTTAAGATGTTATCTAGAAGTATAAGGTCTTCTTATTAATACTTTCAAAAAGATCTTACATACTTAAAAATCCTATAAAAGTGTGTGTTTTTTGTAAAAAGCATTTTCCAGCATAACAACACAGACTACTCTGTCCCAAATCTCTATTCTAAAGACTGAAGACCTTATCATTGAGGTAATTGCCTAGTGGGTCCAGATATGTTAATTATTCTTCATTCACAGTAATATATCTGTATTCAAACAGGTCAAACTAACTGCCACCATCTTTGCAGGCTTGAAAGTCCAATAGTAGTATTAAGTAAATAAAGAGAACTATAATAGTCTCTTTTTTGAAGAATTCATCCAGGAATTCTGTATAGCTTTTCTTCTAGCTAGATGGGAGTCCAAGTAGCACCACTATTATTTCTACCTTTGCTAGAACCACCTTCTCTTCTGAAAGTAGCAAAACCAGATTTACAATATCAATACATCTCTATAAAATAGAACACTTTCTCACTATGCCTTTTATATACACCCAATTAAAAGTCCTCATGAATGAGAAACTCCAGTTGAGCCTGGAAAATGAACCAGTATTTAAAATAGCCCTATCTACTAATGTAGCAGCTACTTTCTAGACTTGGATGCTTACAGAGAACAATAATCTGTGTTATTAGCTATAGCAAGTCAAGATGTATAATGAGTATCTAATGGCATTAAGAAAAGTTACTAGAAAAATTGCAGTGATTGCAGTGGCTACCAACTACCTCAAACACTGAACCAAATGTACTACTAATATACCATATCTTAGCTGTACAGCTCCAATAACTATCCAACCACACAGTAGAACACTTTCTAAGCTTATAGAGAATGAATATACTCTTTTTCTCTCTCTGCAACAGAATATCAAACTCTTATAAAATCAACTGCTCTTGCTACTGCTACTACTTGCTACCCTCTATAGTATACTGTTTCTACAAGAAGAGAGGCTCTAGCTATAAAACTAAAACCTTTCTAAACATTTATGTCTACCTTTGGAAGAGAAATGATAAATAATATGGAGAATATCTCTTCTGAGTATGTCACTTTTCTATACTTTACTTTTCATAGATCTATTCCAAACTCTGTATCTCCTTTCTTTCATATCTTTCCCCTGTCATATATGTTAAACCCCTTATTGATACTAGTATCCAGATATATCTGATTAGAAGAGATATTGCAGAAAAACTAGAGCTGAAGTTGGTTGAGATAGAGGCTCTACAGCCAGTTGTGGAATACTTTGGAAGAAAAGCTTTAGAGAAGCTGTGGTATCAAATGTTGTTTATACTTACTAGTGTAAATAGAGTCTTATGGAAATCCAATGTTATTTATGCACTCATAACAAACAGACTAGTATGCTCTATGTTGCCTGGTCTCACTTTTATATACTTCAACCAACTGATCGTTGATGTAGAGATTGGAACAGTTATGGACAAATGCTATGAATATGATATTATAACAGTGAATTGCAAACTTACTGTCTCAGAAACTAAGGAGGTAAAAAATACCTCCTTGGAACAGAAATGATCTTGTACTAAGAACAAAAACCATTTATAGTCAAGAGAAGCCCAAAATCCCCTATCTTAGATGCTGAGAGAAAGATACTCTAAGAATAAGTAGATATCCACTTACAGAAAATCAATAAAAGATATCACATAGATTTTGCAGACTATTTTGAAGATATACCTTATGTTCACAAGCTTCCTACAGATATTTATCATTGTATTAAGCTCAAGAATTCTTCACATATCTTTACTGTATGAACATACTCATATTTATAGAAGTTACAAAGAGCATAAAAGATACTGATCAACTAACATTTAGCAGCTAGTCATATCTATCTCTCATCTAGTCCTTACTCCTCAAGTGTCTTTCTAGTTTCTAAATTAGACTCCATAGTTCTATCACATTGGATAAACAATTACTACAAGCTTAATACTAACACAGTGAGAGACCAAACATCCTTACTATATATTGAAACTATTTGTTACATACTGTCTGATATTCACACTCTTCCTATGCTTTTTTAGTATGGATTACACTCCATTCCATCATCTATTAATCTAAGGACCAAAAACTCTGCATTTCTCTCAATTTTATAGAGTTTTGAATAACAACCTCTATAGTGTCTGACAATCTAGAGTATGTACAGCAGTAGAATATTATTAGATTAACACTTCTATATTTAAAAATATTAGCTACTATGTATTATTTTTTAATCTGATATTTAACTTGGATTTGTGTCACACTTATCTCCAACCTCTTTCAAAGCTTCCATTCTCTGAAAATACAGTCACATAACATATAAGCTAGGTATAATGTTATTCATTGAAGCTAAGACTATTACCTACATAGCACCACTGTCATATACAAGTCCACCTGTCCGGAAAACTACATCCCTGTGGTGATGCCACCTCTGACACATACAAGCCTACCTTCCACGGTGGCCACCTTTCTCGCAACACGTCTCATAGCGGTGCTGTAACCCTCCAGGTATTCTGTCTTCCATGATGGAGTTAATCCTGTCAGTGTCTCAACACTGAAACTTCCACTCGGGGTAATAGGGGTTGTTACCACTGAAACCCCAAGCATCTCCTATACTTTCCATTTGTATATAAGACTAGTAGTTACACTGTAATTTGCTAGTCTGATAATCGACAGAGATAAACTCTCATTGAACTCGATCTCCGGTGTTCAACGGCGACATACCAATCAGTACTCACTTCCACTTGGACTTTCCCTCCTTCATCTGAAGTTGCGACCACGCGGCAGACAGACGGCATAGCACATAAGCTGAAGCCAAGGTCATTCCACAAGTCCGCTCATCTCCGAGTCCATTCTGCAGACTTCCACTCCAGTGTGAACCATGCCTGACAACCACTTCCAGTCTATACTCAATCTTCAACTGCTAAGTCCAACTCTTATTTTCTACTTTCCATGTTACATTCATGAATATCCTTAATGAGTGTGAATCACCTCTAACACTAAGAGAAACTATTCTTTTCATGACTAAAAAATACTTGCAATTGTTTATGCATTAAAGAGATAGTGCTTCCATATTTTATGAACATACTTTATAGTTTTCACAGACTACTACATGTTCAAATAATTCAAGGACTAAAAGGATCTATCACACTACCAAATTTGTTAGGCTAACTTCTTAACACAATATGACTTTGATATCAAATATATCAAAGGCTTAGATAATATAGTCACTGATGTACTGTCCAGATATCCTATTTATATATCTCTTACTCAAACAGAGGATGGTTAGTTTCCTATAGACAAGATAAAGCCAATAGTAGCCACTCTTAAACTAGAAACTTGTTACAAACTCAAGTCTGTCACAAACTTCATTCAGCTTGTATCTCCACAACCAGTGGACCGATTTTCACAAACTAAGTTGCACTGGAAAGCCCTAAATGAGGGCTATCCTCACATATGTGGGAAGTACAAAAGTGACAACAAATGACTGAGATATCAGGCTATCAGTAGCTGTAAAAGCTTTGTCTGCTAATATCTCATGAACGGCTGAATGGATTCGCACAATTGAACTTGCGTTGGGAAGTGCTCATCAATTCATTTCCACCAATATATAATACATCTCAAAGCAATAAGTATTGGTAGAGATACAAGCATATCAATGTAGTGATATAATTAGTTACCTTCTAAAATTAGCCTGACAGCTGCTATGACAGCTGACAGCTCCCATCAGATATGAGTTTTGATCATGTGATGGCAACAGCTTGTGCATGAACCATCACTCTTTTGTATATATACCTTTATGTCTGAGGGCTAGACCTCAGACTTAACAATGTTAATTATTCCTGTTGATACTTTTCATCATCTGTCAGTCATCATACCCTTGTACTGAACCTC
>Ga0157364_1005598_pt1 | contig 12812 bp, 8 predicted proteins | sample AttsexASBM2_FD_111476 | JGI IMG/M metagenome (GOLD analysis project Ga0157364, IMG submission 111476) | Fungus gardens microbial communities from leaf cutter ant in Ribeirão Preto, State of São Paulo, Brazil - Atta sexdens ASBM2 | ecosystem: Host-associated > Fungi > Mycelium > Unclassified ... | reverse complement strand
TTTGTTATAATTGTTTCCTGACGGTTTTGGATTTTACTTGCTCTGAGGATACACGATTTTATTGTTAATTCTAAAACGCCATTTATTAATTAATTAAAAAATAACATTTGCACATAATTTCCGAATATTAAACATACTCAATGTAAAACAGTTATTTAACAAGTGAGTTTTAACTATGGTTTATATGATAAAGGAAGGATTTAGAAATAATCGTAAAGTTACGTAGTTATTAAATCTTTTCCTCATTATAAGCTATGGTTTTGCGTTTTAATTACTTTACTGAACGAATTGTTCATTTAAGAGAAATATAAAAGGGTAATCAAAGAATATAATACTGATCAATTTTCTCTGAAATTACTAATTGTGCCATTTACTGGGAAATTTCATTCTCGATTCTACATAAAATAAATTTATTTTCATCGGTGTATAAACGTACCCATTTCTTTAACCCAATCGTCGTTTAGAAACTCATAGACGGTGCACTTAACGGCGTCGAGGGCCAAGGAAGAGGATGAAGGGTAATACCTCGGCGAATTTCAGCGGTCGAGTGCACTCTTGCCGAGCGATGAGAGGGCAAGGACGACTTTCAATTTACGCAAGAACCACCGCCGTCATGTATGCGCATAGATTAGTAGGTCGTCCTGCGACGTAGACGTAGCGCCCTAATCAGCACTTGGCGTTTTAACGCGGTTAATTGCGCTTCAATTAGCCGGGGGTCGTGCCTCCTCTCATCCCTTCCAACTGGCTGGGACTTTCTTGTACCCGCCCGTTGCTCGCGCGAGTAACGCGGAGGAACTTTCGCGATCGTCGGGCCGTAGCGTGCAATTAGGTGCAAAGTCCCGTGCATTAAGAAGACCGGCAAGAACCGTTAAAAGACATTGCCGGCAGAAGATTAGTCGACGATAACGTCGGAGTTACATTGCCGTTAAAGCGGCGCATTAGCGTAATGCTCGAGTGTGTTATTTTTCCCCCGGAAAAGACGATATCTCGTTCTCGCTTCTCGTTATGCGTGCGCGCTACTTCAATCGGCGACTATTATGCGAGCGCCTCGAGCATAGGAGAACGAGCGAACGAATAGACTCTGTCTACGCTCCTCGTAAGGTAGAGACGCGAGAAAATTATAACATAATCGTTATGTCGCACGTAACCGCTTGAAGGGTGAAGGAGAGGAATCGAAACGTAGTCTCGAAATTCGCCTTTTCGTACCGGCTGGCAGCGAGAACCCATGTCGCTATCGGCCGCGAAATAAATCACAGAATCAATTCTGATACATACCGGGTGGTGCCATAAATAAAAGTGCGGGGTAACCAGAGATACCGCGCCGTAGATCGCGGTGTCTGTTACGTATATAACCCCGGTGCCAGAGAGAAGGGTGGGCGACGGAAACAAATGACAGCGCATAAGCGGGTGGAAACACTCGAAAGTCGGTTGTTGCCGCGACGGTCGACACGATGGTCGCGCGGAATTTGAAATTCAAAGCGTTCGGGGAAAGCCCGACCGATAACGGTACGGGAAAGAGAGGTAACAGATAGGCGAGACGAAGAACGTGCGCGGAACGGCCGCGGAACCCGGAGAGCAAAAATACACATTAGTGGATTTGAAATTTAGATACCGGACTGTGCCCTTCTTCGCCTTTTAACCCGTACGAAATTGTGCAGTCCGTGCAGCTCGAAAACAGGCTGATTTGAGGGCGGCAGGAGCTCTCGCTGCGCGTGTCTCGAAACGCCTGATTCCGAGCCTGATCGATGTTACGTGCGCGAGGTCCACTTCTTCTGACCTCATTCTCTTCTCCCTCCCCCCTCTCCCTCGTCATGCACGGGGGAGTGTATTTTTGCCAACGAGCCGCGTACTGGTCCGCATTCGTTCCACGTTGGTCTACGTGTGCGCGAGCGCCGAGCGGCGCCCTAGATGTTAGCTGGGCGGATAACATCGGGCGTCCCCTGGCGCTCGCCACCCCCGCTACGAGCGTTGTTTGTACTTACTTGTCATGTACGTGATGTAGTGCGAGTCGCTGATGTTTCCTGAAAGAAGCTCGTTGAGTCAAGTCGTATGTAGTGTCTCAGCGACGCCTCGCGAGCCCGGGCATGGCACGCGCCGCGTTTATCGACGCGTTTGCGTTACGCGCGGATACGAACACCATGACATTTCATTTCTGTCGTCGATATTTCACTACATTAAACTAACGCGGTTTATCTAATTACATTGCCCATTAGACAGTTGTGCGGTGAAAATTAATCCTCCAGAACTGACGTCAAAATCTGTAATACAATTATTGACGCTGACTCTAGTCGATTTAATTTTTGTTAATTAAAAGCACTAATTAATTTCAAAAGAAAAAAAGAATGAATACTGATTGTATCATATATTAAAATAATACATATTCATTTTATTAAAATAAAAATAATCCAAATTTGTAGAAATAAAATAAAGAATTTAAAACTGAATTAATATTTTTTATAAGGAGATTTATATTAATGGATCCATGTCAGTTCTGGAAAATTAATCACATACATTCCCGCACTAATTAGTTCCACATGCTTAGATTTATATATAAAGGAGATAAATAATATTGAAAATAATTGTCTTCTGCTTTTCGTGTTCAGTATCGTAAGTATATGTAGCTGATTAAGCTCAACAATGAAGTAAGGAGGAGAGATATATGCGGAGCTTTCGATATCCCTCTCGAATTTCATCGCCATACTATGTCGACTTTGGAGCTACGAAGGCATGCCATCGACACGCGACTTGCATCCCTCGATAATACAGTCGCGCTCTCGAGAGCTGTGTCGATCTCCGACTTGGAATATTCGCGTGTGTGAAAGCACCGGGGCATGGCACGAACCCTCAGGAGGCATGAAAAGGGGCTAGGAGGGTGAGAGGAAGGGTGGGCGATGAGGGCGCTCGGTGGTTTGCGAGCGACTTGGTCGGCAGCTGTCGTGAAAGCTCTCGGAAAAGCGTGAAAGCGCGAGATATGTTTCGCATGCGTTCCCGTTCGCGGAATATAACCACTCTCGTCGTTGGTGATTGCGATTTTTATATGCTTGATGTTTAGTATTCATTCTTGTACAGTCGTTCAATGTTACATCGTGTTCATGCGAATAAATGAATCACCAATGACACACTTTAAAATTCAAAGTATCCACGCTGTGGGAAATTAAAAGGGAAAATTATAATTCCTGCCAAAATTATAAAGGAAAATAGTAGATATGGCTGGCTTTATCCTTTACTTGATTACTATTCTATCACTCGTATGTAGATATACTCATATCACACTGAATATATAATTATGAAACATCTGAAATAGTTGGGTAGAGATCTAATAAAACGATTTATTATTAAAAACTAGCAAAATATATTTCTATTCTGAAATTTTAATTATATCTTCTTAATATTTTAGACTTTTTATTTAAGAGGGAAACTTTTTATCTAAAAAAATAATCTAATGTTTCTTTTACTTTAAAATTTATTAAAATTGAAACAATATTGAAACTACTACGACAATATTAGTGATATTTATATATCTTCCTAAATTCAATATTAATTCTGTTCGTCTATAACTGTATCTCTACTTTTAATGATGTTACAAAATTTATTTATTTTTTAGTGAACTAAACGCGTTAACGTCACGTAATTTTAAAGCATGTATAATCAATTCTACAACAGCACTTTTCGTAATAACGCGTTCCTTCATGCGTGAAGCTTCCCGCAGACAAACAGACAGATGCATCCTGAGATAAGCAATCGCAACGTCGCCATTTCGGTGCGCACGTCAACCAAACCAACTGTTATTCCGTCTTGTTTGCGGAGCTCTCGTCAACGATACGTCGCACCGTCTCTTCATCGTCGAAGAGATTTCCCCCCGAATAGAACGGAATATTAATTTGGCGAGATTGTGCGAGAAGGTATCGGCACGCTGCCTCTTCTCTTAGACAAACCCCCGGTGGATGTAAATTAACTTTGAGAAACAATCTTGTCGTTAACTTGGCGTATAATAACGCGAACGTGATATCACTATACTCCTGCCCTTTCGCATCCTTCGCTGTCGCTGGGATGCCTTCACCTTCACGATAGTGTACGACAGACCCGATCACTCTCCCCTATCGACGTCGAAGAGTATTTAGACGATATATTTTATCGCGTTTTTCATTTGTTCGCAACACAACCAGCCATTTCCGCGTAATAATCCTCGGCCATTTTTCTTCCGTTTCTCGGCTTGATCTCGAGTTTATATCCCACGATTATTCATGATAGTCACGACAGAGGCAGCGAATTACGCCGGTATATACTTTCACCGATTTTACGCGCCCGTTTTAACGGCATTCATTAAATTTGCCGCTCTTAATCGAGGTAACGACGACGACGAGAACTCGTTCCCGATAAGGAGCCATTACGCTCCTGTTTTATATTCGTGGGACGTAAATAAGTTTGCGCAAAAGAAGGTTTGCGAGCGGAATTATGCGCCTGAGTAATGCCGGTGTATCGGTGACGGGCTCTCATAACCGTATTGCGCGAGATTATTTTTCCCGGACATAAAAAGTTACGTGTCATAGGCCTTACATGCTCGTACTGGCACGGGATGTGAGACACGAAAATTGCTGCCGTCGCATGGGAGCCGGGAGGTTTTTATGATGGGAATCAGGAGCGTCAAAGCGAGTCTAGCTGATGAGCCCGAGTATCGTTTTTTTTTTGTTTTTTTATTTTATCCGAGTAGTTCTTTTTAATATAGTACCATATAAAAGAGACATTGTATACACACACACGGTTGTTACATTTGTTATGTTAATCTGATAAGAATTAAATTCGACTCCAGTTAATTTATGAGAGATATTTTTTCATGGAATATAGAAAACTTCAGATTCGAATATGAATATGTATATAAAATCACATCAAAATATTATTTAAGCATTAAAGTCTTGTTCCGATAAAACCTTTTCGTTACTTATTATGTATTAATTAAATATAATATATATATATATTAATAAACTCACAATCTTAAAAATGAAAATAAACAATAAATTTAAGACTAATTAAAGTCAAGGCCAATGAAGATGCCAGAGATTCTAATCCAAAGATTAATTTCCATGATGTTTAATCTTTTTTATTAAACGTTGACTTGTGAACGTCTGACTGTCTAAGCAAAAAATATAGTTGCTATTTTAATCACTATTAATATGGATAATAAGTTAAAAATTGTTTGAATGTTAAAAAATATTTTGATGTTAATAGTTGTTAATAGAAACTTTTAAAATTTCATTTAAATGTTGAATTTCTCGTTTGAAATTCTATTGCAGTTGGGAAACTTGATAATAATTCATTTTTGACGGAAGGATCAATGATAACAATATAAGAGATGTACCATTACTGACCACAAAGATAGCTGAAACGTTTAATAAAGAAGATTAAATATTAAATATAATAGAAATTAATCTTTGGATTGGAATTTAATCTCTGGCACCTTTCGAGTTTGACTCTAATTAACCTTGAATTTATTTTTATTTTTATGTATTAACATTATTATTCTCCCTATTCTCTAAATTAGAGTAAAATCTCATTCTACAAAATAAAAATTGAGTCACTCGTGAAAAAGGTTTCACTTCAGAGTGACGATTTATTCGAAAAATTTGAGAGGAATACTTAGTCATTGCAACAAAATATCAGCCTTAGTAATCGAATTGATTAAGACACTCGTCACGGAATGTACGGAAGTCCAAGTTCGAATTATCTTAACTGATATTTTTCGCAATAAATTATTTAAATTTTAAAATTCTTATTAGCAGCGAATTATTTATAGTTTATTAACATCATAACATAATATTAAATTGCTTGGTAATTTTGTGATATTACTACCCCAGTTTGGTTTAAGATTGCGTGTAAATACTAAAAATGATTTCGGCGTGCAGTAGTAGAACTAGAACTGATTATATATATAAATTTACACAAAACATTACTTGAGCATTCCAGGTCAAATCTTTTCGTTAATTATATAAATATTTTTATCACATATCAAAAATTTTTGGGCACTCCTTTCGCTCCTTTCCACACGGTACAACATTTCAAATAATTGAAATAATACAGTCAATGTCGAATGAGCTGAGCAAACAGTATTAAAATTTACCATTAAAAGAAAATTCGACAACTAATACTTATAAATGCATTTTATAATTAATTCCTCTACTGCGGGCTAACATTAAATTATCGTCAGTCCTCGGCGTTAGGACGAAGTTGCCGTGCACGATAACTTGCGAGCACGATACGTCATGCCGTTGGAAATCCATGCGGGTCGACATAATGCGAATCTATAACTCAACTCATGCATCTCGTTATCGCGAATTGGTGTGCGCAGACTCGATGACAAAAGAGTTTCTATGCCATTCAGACATCATTTATATTCATCAGAAAAATATCAAATATAATTTCAAATAAACATTTGATTTTTTTGCAAACGACAGTTTTAACTTGTTTTGTAATTCCGTAGTTTTTCGTTTTTTATTTTACAGCAAAAGCGGGACAAGTTTATCTGATGGATGTACCAATCATAAGTGAAGATTATCCATTCCAATAATTGTGCGTAAATACGCCAATAGCGGAAAACTGGGTCACAAAAAATGCGGGAGGATAAAAGCAGAGCTGACGAAAGAAACGTGTTCAATTTGATATATTTAAACAGATCTACCATATCTGCGCCATTATCATGGATCGAGTACGATGCCATGTCGGCATCGTGGCTCGACGAGCCGTATATAACTGACCTATTTACGTGGCCGCGGCCATGGCGCCGAGATACGTATCGCGATCACGTGTGTATGCTAGCTCGATTGTATTTTCGTGCGAGTTTGGGATCATGCGAGCTGGTCGCGCACAAAAGCAAGTTACTTGTATAGAGCCTCCTATAATAGTTGTTCCAAGGAGTCTACTAGCTAGGCTATCTGTCAATACAAAACATGTATGAAAAGAATGTAGAAGAATAAAATATCTAAAAATTTAGCTAAATAGAAATTTAAAAATAATTTTGTTTGGACTACATCAAAATAATTATGTAGAATTCTGAAATTGTTTATTAAAATGTTTATTAAAACTTTTTACTGTATTGTCATCAACATTTCAGCGTTCTATATGTACAATACATTTTTGAACAAAATTATTTTCAGATCCGTATGTAGTTAATTTTTTAAATTCACTTCAGCAACTCTTCACAATCTCTTTTCATGTAGTAGTACTGTGACTTTTTTTAACTGTCAGTATATACGATTGAGCATTCGTATTTTTATACATTTCTTTTTTTTTAAATACTAGGAGCTTGGATAAATAATAGTCCTTATTTTTTCTTTTTTTTTAATATATAAATATTTTCTAAAGATAAAAGTATATATAAGAATAACTTATTATGTTTCCTCTATTTGTAAAAGTGATAAAAATTAACACAACGATCCATCGTGAATAGTAAAGAACTGAAAAATCGTTGTGTGTATCAAAGGTTAATTCAGCTATCCACTGAAGACAGAAAAAAAGTGCGTCATGGTATGCGTCAAGGTATTTAAAAAGGATGTAAGGAGCCAGTAAAAATACATACATATATACCTGTATATTTATGTATTATATGTATTTTTATTCTTGGCTCTTTACTTTAAGTAAAGCTCTATAGAGCTAAGAATAAAGTACATGTATGACGCGCGCGCGCGCGCGCGTAAATAACTTTGTTTTTAGATCATCAAAATAATCAATTATTTTGATGGTTCAATAAAATTATTTTTAGATCTTCATTTACAAGTTAAATTTTTAGATTATTAGTAAAATTATTCTTTTCGTAAATAAGGCGGAATACTAGGAGTAATGGAGGAGTGAAGATGTGAGTCACTTAGATGTGAAACTAGAAATAATTGGAGAAGGATCTCTGTTAATTTTTCTGTTGCTTACAGAAGTTACTTATTTCATTGTTGCGAGGAATAAGAAGAGTAGCTTAGTTCGAGAAGACGCACGTCTTCGGGACGTCGACGTAAAAATCGCACGTAGCCACTTAAATCGACGTAGACGAGGTAGAATTTGAAGATCGGTTATTAAAATTTTGTGTCCGCGCCGGAAATTCCGCGAATTCTGACACCATCAACGATAGCATTCCATTGCGGATTGACAGATATGTGTGTGTATATGTATGCATATAAACTCATGCGTGTGCGTGTATATGGGCGCGATTTTTATTATCACTCATTCCGCGCAGTCTCTTCTTCGTCGACATTCCGGGCTATCAGACCGCGCATTCACATCGTCGAATTCCTACGGAGCTTCGGCGAGGAGGGATATCTATCTTAATGGAAGCAAGACGTCGCCGTCGCTCGTGCCGGCGGAACTCAATATAAACGGCGAGGAAAGGAATTTTATGGCGCATCAGACTTGATACTGGCTAAATCGCGGCTTATTGCGATATTATACGTGGAACGTGCGCAAATAATTCATGCCGCCAACGTAAAAAATGAATCGTTTCATTCAATTTTTGTGATTGCATAGCTTCAAACGTTTAATTCCCCTGTTACACAAAAAGAACAATTTTTTAAAAATATATAGAAGGTACTTAAGTAGATATAGATATAAAAATAATTTTGTTGGATATTAAAATAACTATGTAGAAAACTCAAGCATAATGAGAAATGCTACAAAAAGTTTTGACATTTTAGCAACCAGTTTAAGCGACCTACATAATTATTTTGATAGTCCGACAAAATTATTCAGATCTGTATCTACCTAAAATTTTAGATACTTTAACAAAGCCGTTTTTTCTGTGTAAAATTCGAATCACATATCTGGTGATTTGGAAAAAGCGAAAAATGATGTGTGTAAAATGTAAAATGTTCAAATTGTTGAAATCTCAAAGGTGCAATGAGGTAGTTAAATTAATTCGGCAATGTCATCGGCCGCTTCCTGCTGCGCGATCGAGTTTAATGACCGGCAATCTGATTTCGTGTATGCAGTTTGTAGGATCGGCTTCTCACGGGGCTAGTGATGTACAACATTGGTGAACGCGGCGAGACCACGACGGAGTCTGGCCGCGCAAATTTGCCTATTGCGTTCAATACTTCTTAAACTACGCGGCAGAGTTCTGTAGTTTAGACGATTCACTAATCTCAGCAGTCCCAAGGGGCTAAAGTACCACGATGCACAATGACGCTCTGTTACGTTTACACGGATTGCAGATTTATCAGAGATAAAATTACAATTTTTTAATTTAATTTAATTTGTAATCATGAATCATATATATATATATATATATATTCGAAAATCGATATAATCTTTTACTTTGTGAAACGAGGCATTTGCAATATTACATATTATTTCCAATAAAAAGTAAAATGTGCATTCGCATAAATAAATAATCATATAAAATGGTTGATCAGAGCAGTTAATTAAAGTAACTCTGTGATTCGACCGCATCTTTTTTCATTTGCATTCTCTAATCAAGCGACAAGTTAACAAATCGTCGTTTAGCGACACGAGTAGTAATTAATAAGTGGAAAATTGGTCGTATCCAACTGCGATACATATTATAACGTTATCAACGAAACTGGGTAATACGATGGTACATACGACACGGCACGTATTTCCTTCGCTTCCCTTAATTCCATTAGCAATATTCAGATCTTCGCGAGTTCCTGAAATCCCATCTATCCTATACTATTCTCCACTCTATCGCTCTTTCTCGTTCTCTCGCAATTGCCGAAGTTTCAAATTAATTGATGTTAAACCTGCTTCATGGCGTTTCGGATATGATGATACGCGATCAATACAGACCAATATACCGCGAATGCATCATACGAGATAGCTTGTTTGTCAGCTCATTCAACATACCCAGGCTAGTAAACCTGTGTGCACATTTTATATTTATCCTGCGGCAGTCTTAAAATCTTAAAAGCACTAAACCTATAGTAGTATTTAGAAATTGCAATGCATACAGTCAAAAAAAATATGATTTAAAGTATTTTTTATGTTACTAATGAAAAATAAATAATTTAATTTTTTTGGTCATCATTATATTTATCATTTAAAAAAAAATAAAGTTAATAATGGAGTAATGATTAATCTGGAATTCGATATTTCAAGATACCGTAATCTTTGTTAAAGGACGGATTTCGTTCGAGATTCTATAACGTCGACGACATCCTTGAAACATGTCCAAACGTTGGTCGGTAAGTGGGTCCGGATTTCGCGAACGAGACAAGGATGGACCGCTTTCAATTGTCGTTGCCGACGTCTACGACGTCGACGTCCTTGTCGGCAGTTCTACGTTTCGAATGGGCCATCTCCGCTAGTTCGGGCCGCTAAGAGGGTGGAATTGATTAAATAATTGGCCCCTTAGATTGGTCGGCTAGTTTCTGGAATGAATACGTTGGCGCCTGGCCAAATCCCAGCTTGAGTTCCCGAGGAACGCAGGGAAGAAGGGGATGAAACCACCAATCCGGACAAAGTGCCGCGAGGACAGTAGATGGCTTAATAATGGTTTCGATTGGGAATGGGAAATCTGCTTGTCATCGGTTATTAGTTTCGAGAAGTTAGCACCTTTCTGGCCGTGCCTATCGTGTGTGTCAAGTTTCTAATCTACTGGGGACAGTTCGATAAAACTGGCTGTGGAATATCGATTAATGGAAACGCAATTCTAGAAAAGAGAGAGAGAGAGAGAGAGAGAGAGAGAGAGAGGCAAAGATGCATGTAATATCGAATTCCGTTTCCTGCTAGGTTTTTTTCAATAAACTCGCAATTTTAAATTTGTGTACATGGAATATGGACTCAAACCTTTTCCCTTTGATTGCACACAAACCCAAGAGAAATTCTACATTAAGAAATCTCACCAGCCTTGACCAACTTTTTCTCACAATATGGTATCCGAGATGAAATATTTTTCCTCAAAATAAAATATATTTCTTCAAGAGAGGATATGTAGGAATTGAATGCGAGGGCAATCGATAAGCTGCAACTTGTGAGTAGTACGTTGTGCATTTGCGAGGGCTTAGTACGATATTTATTTCGTTTTTTTCTCTTTCTTTTTTATAGAATTGAATTATGTCTGCTCGATCAGATAATGCTAATACGACCTACTGGAATAAATCTATAATTTTATTTAGTCGGCAACTTTGTTAGAATTACTAGTGGTGGTTCGATATTCTTGATATGTTAAAGACCTTAAAGATTTCGCGTGATATCCTTCTAGGAATGCGCTCTAGATGATAACGAAAGGCATGCGATTAAAACGACTACTGACCAAACTATTATACTAATTAAGTTATAATTATACTAATTAAGTTATATTAAGTTATAATAATTATTATACTAATTAGAGTTTCGGTTTTAAGACTTGTACAGTAATTTTAAAGTCACTCGTTACTAAATCTCAATCAAAACACACTTTACAAAACATGAATAATATACTTAACTACCTTTGAGTAAATGTATACATGTATATAAATACACGTATTCAATAATATAAAAGTTTCAATTTACAAAAGGAAAAATCAAATAAATTAATTTCTTAGATAAATTGAGCAGTGTCTTATATTGAAGAAAAACTCTTTTCTAAATTTAATTCTTGGTTTCGTATTTTTAATTCCGTTCGTTCATTGTAAACAAAGAAAAACTTAGAATATACAAATTTGTAATACGCGATTTAAATTCCATCAACGAAAAATATGATAATTAAATCTGACCCATAATATTTAAGCGGATTAGACAATTACATTAGCTCTTACTATTTCTCTCGATTATCAAGAGATTAATAATTCTGCCGAGAAATCTTATTACTATTTTCGGGCACAGCTTCTGTGCCAGGCCATGCGGTATTATATTTCAGTCCCGATATCTCATGACAGTGGGTTAATCGATTCCGTAAGTGGTTTTCCTGTAATATTCCCGAAAACGTAATCTGACTTGACCGTATTTCTGTAGAGAAGGACGAGCGCGGAGCGGATCGGAGCGATTTCGGTGGGCCCTTAGATAATGGACATAAATATTCTCTCCGGGTTTTTCGGATTTATATTTCGCGCCGTATCAAGGATCTCATTTGCATCGAGAATTTACCGTTTGCGACGGCATTCGCATCCACCTACAAACCGGATTGCAAAACACACTTAGCCGCCGCTACATGGACGATAATGTGAACTGTGCTCGATTGCGCGCACTGTGGCTAAGGTCAGGGCAGTAAAACAAAAAGGAAAAATGTAGACGGTGCGAGAAATAGGGAAAAAAGGGGCAGCTACCGTTCGGACGGGTTGGAACAGTCTACCGGTATACCTCGCTGGTTAGCTGAATTATTGAAAAATAATACTCTGTGCCTGAGAATGAAATATTATCCTCGCCTGCTTCGGTCTAACTCTTTATGAACAACCGCTTTTCTCAAAGAGTCCCGCGATTTCATTAATCCTTGCGGTAACGTTAAAGCATTAGCCTAAGCTTAATCAAATATTTTGTTCTCTGATTTGGAAATGCGATTATTCAGCTCAATGTTGTAGAATTTATTGAAACAATCTTTGTGGATTAAATAAGAGCGAAAGAATAGAAAGGATAATTATATAAATAAATAATCTTTAGTAAAACTATTTATAAAATTCTTTGTTTAAATCATTCAGCAAAATTTATTAATAATCTAGCTTTATATTGCGACATTATTTTCATGAAGATACAGCTTCAGGACAAAATCGCACGCTTGATTTTCTTTTACGAGTTTCTCGCCCAGTTTCGCGGGTTAAGCAACGCTATGTACGAGAAATATAAGCAGCGAGCAAGCGGAGTGAATCGAGAAGAAGGAGGGAGGGGGAGAGAGAGAGAGAGAGAGA
>Ga0157364_1005597_pt1 | contig 12814 bp, 6 predicted proteins | sample AttsexASBM2_FD_111476 | JGI IMG/M metagenome (GOLD analysis project Ga0157364, IMG submission 111476) | Fungus gardens microbial communities from leaf cutter ant in Ribeirão Preto, State of São Paulo, Brazil - Atta sexdens ASBM2 | ecosystem: Host-associated > Fungi > Mycelium > Unclassified ... | reverse complement strand
CTATTATAAATATAAAATAATAAAAGATAGTCAAATGATGCTAAAGAGATAGAAATATATATATATATATATATATATATATATATATACACATACATATATATATATATATATATATATATATATATACAATTAAAATATTCTTATTATAAATCTTTTTTATATTTTTCAAAAAAATGTTGACACCCTAAATATACATGTTACACATTTAGTAACCCGTTTTACTTATCTATTTTTAGATATTGGGTTGTCCGGAAAGTTCGTGCCGACTAACCTATATAATTTAATAAATGTATACTAAAATTTAAATTTTCTGCGTTTCAATTTTCCTTGAACATCGGCACGAATTTTCCGGACAACCAATCTTTTAAGATCGATTTAAATTTTGATACGGAGTAGAAAAGTCAAAAGGTTTAACTGTGTTATAATGTACAATAGTTTTAAGAATTGGTCTTTTTCTCTTCCACTTTTTACATAAAGTTTTTCCAAATCCTGAGATGTTCTTTTTTGTATATGGAAATTCAATAGATCTCAAAGCACATACATTTAAAATGACAGGTAACACATTTGGTGTTATTCTATCATCATCTTCAAGGGATATCTCTAAATTAGGCGTATCGTACAATTTTGTCGAAGTAGTCAAATTGACATCGCAAAAAGCGTTATCAGTTAGAAATTCTGCTTCCTTTAAAGCAGCACTCAAATCTACCCAATCATCAGATAATGGAGTGCAATTTTCATTTATAGTATTTATTGGATTTACAAATTGTTTTTCTAATTTATCTATCACGATATTTCTGTTTGAAAAGATGTCCATATTTGAAAAATCATTCTGAAGTGAATCGATTTCATCTTTGTCCAAAATATTTGTAGACACTAGCTGTCTTTTATTATTCTCATTGTTGTGAAATTTTGGTAAATGTATGTTTCTCATTTCTTCACTATCATTTTTCTTAATTGATAATTTTGGAATGATAAATTGTGAGACTGGTGATTGATATCTGTCTTGAGATTCTACATTATTAGTTGCATTAGATTTTTGTAAATAGTCTGCAGTTAAAGCAGCTAAAGAACTAAAAGGTTGTGCATTTGTGTTATTTTGTGAAAATATTTTTGTTATATTTGAATTTGTAGATTCTGTGTGATGGGAAACAATTCCAGCTAATGATGAGAAAGTTTTGAAGGAATTATTTACATCTTTTGAACTATCTATATTATTCGGTTGACATATAGTCCAAGTAGAATTTTTAGAAATATGTTCTTTTTTAAAAGAAAATCTAGGTATTGTGAGCATGTATGTATTAGATTCATCAACTGAAACATCTTACCTTACCGATGAGTCCAATACAAAGAACATGAAAAAAAAGAAAAAAAAAGCAAGGTCATTAGTAGTTCCAAATTTAATACTATGCTTCAATATTATCATAATATTAGAGATATATAAAATAAGATCTTATGTGCAATATATACCTGGATGTCGCTCCAATTGTTCTTTCTTATTCTCTATAGAATCTGTAAATGTATTTCAAGATTTTTTATTTCAATATTATTATATTCTAATATTTCAGTTTTAATATATCCATTATAACAGAATAAGCATACCAGTGATTTTTTTTGGTGAAGACTCCTTTAAAATAGCATCAAGTGCTATATTTGCATCAAAATTTGACAGAATAATTTTCTCTTTCAATTTAGAATCAGATACTGTATCACCTATAACATTTCTAATTGTTTCCAAACAAGACATTAATTTTGCCTTTTCTAATTCAGAAAGATTGAATTTTTCTTCATTGGACAATGGTGAAGACTCATCAATATCTTCATTATCTTCCACTATATCAGGTTCTGTGATGAATGAAGCAATATTTTGTTGTTTGCTTCGATCAAATAAAAACTGCTCCACTGTGTATATAACATATTTACAATTAATAAATGATGATACTTCGTTGGAAATCATAGAAAAATCTATAAAACATATACCACTAGGTGATACGCAATAGTCGTCCTCTATTGAATGTCCATAAACGTCATCATAGCCATCGTATTCTATATAAAAAAAATTAATGTATTTTTATTTTTACAACGCATCAATAAACAGGAACATTTACTTAAAGGTAAAAGCATGATTAAAGGTTACATTGCTATATTCTATAAGTATTTTTATAAACAATATGATAGTAACAAAAAAAGAATTGTTAATACATAATCGAAATGTGTTATCTTGAAAGATTAAAGTTTAAATTCCTTCGTAAGGATAAAAAAAATCTTGGCAAGAAAATAAATGATTCATAACGCATGTGTAGTTACTTACCATCAGAATAATTCATAGAACGAACGTCTCGATGTCGCGACATGTTTTACATGTGACATACAATTTAACAATGATAAAAGATCACTTGTGTACTCCCATGTGTATATCTTCAAGTAAGTACAACTAAATTACAAACCGCGGATCATCGCAACTGCAATCGCGATGTTTGAACTGTAGCTGTTACTTACAATATGCCATTAATCCTTCCAAATGCACAAAACTGCATGAAACCACAAACCACAAAAGATTAGATAGAACGGACCCAGGACCAGCGGACTGCGAAAAGTCATGTATACACCGATGAGATACTAGACCATCAATCCTAAATAATTTCTTGTGACTTCGAAAATCTGAAAGTAATTGAAAAACGTCAACATCAACTGTTTTGATTGTCTCAAAGCTTTTATCAGATTTTTTTCAGGATTTTACTAGATTTTACTTTCTTTAATCACTGTTTTATTACCAGAAAAATGTTCAAATTAAAAAATTTCTACATTTTTCATAATAAAATGATTGAGGAAGATAAAATCCAGTAAAATTAATTTATTCTTGAAAAACATAAATTAATAATATAAAGTCCGTATCAGACTAGAGATTGGGACTACATTGGAATTTGATCAATCAAATTAGTTAACTAAAGTTGATATTGATTTTCTTTTTTCTGATTAGTTAAATTCCAATCCAATCTCAATTTCAATCTCTAGTCTGATACGGATTTTAGCATTTTTTAATGAACTCTTTATTTTGGGGCTTAAGGGGTATTGCCTATTGTAGATCCAAAGCTCGGATCTATAATAGGTTTTTAAGTTTTAAGTCATAAGAAATGGATCATAGTCAATTATTTTCCTCGCATTTGACTGTATGTCAGGATCTACAATAAATTTTAAGTCTTAAGAGCAGCCACAATAAAAGGAATAAAGAATTAGGAATAAGGAATAAAGATTTCAATCTATCAGAAATCAGATACACGGGAATACACGGTTTCTGATAAGTTGGAATCCTTATTCCTTATTCCTAATTCTTTATTCCTTTTATTGAGGCCGCACCATTAAATCGTAAGAAATTGACAAATCATAGTCGAATTCGAAGAGAATAATCGACTATTAGCGTTTTCGGCTTGACTGAGTTTGCACTAATCAGGATTGAAGTAATAATATTTCGTGCTCTCCTATTAGTAGAGCATGTAACGTCAACCAATTGTGAAACAATTTTCTAACCAAGTTGATGCAAATCCGGCCGAAAACGCTATATGATTCATCTATTTCTGATGGTTTAAAGCTTAGAACTCTATTGTAGATCTAGAGTAATCTCGGATCTACAATAGTTGTTTTAAGATGCTTTAAATAAGAAAATAAGAAATTGATCGATTCAATTAGTCGAATTTGAGGAGAATAATTGACTATGATTCGTTCATTTCTTATAACTTAAGACTTAAAAACCTATTATAGATCCGGGATAAGTCCTAACCAGTAAAATTTATCAAAAGGAACAAATGGCTCACAAAATTTTATGCAAAAATCTGTGATGATTATTATTAATGCATCCAATAACAGTGAGTGCTTATTCAACAGTTAAGTAAATACTTGCTGTTATTGGTGTATATTCTTTTAGATTATCCAATCAGCATTTTAGATCTGAAAGAATACATCAATAACAGCGAGCGCTCATTCAACTGTTGAGTCCGCTGAACGCAGCCATTGGGCACATTCAGAACGACAATTGCTCATTGGTCTAATTTCCACCGAGGGTTTAAACCGGATCAGAATGTAAGAATCGACCAACTACAGTCGAGCATTGTCTTGTCGTTCGACTGTAACAAGAGAATACTGTAATTGGTTGGTTCTTACATTTTAATCCGATTTAAATTCTCGAAATTAGGCCACCGAACGTTGATTGGACAAAACGAGTGATAGAGGTAAATTTTATCCCTAACCGGTTTTTCATCAATCAACGCTCCGTTTTAAAAAGTGGCCTACTTTCCATCACTTTCCAAATCAGAATGTAAGAACTAATTACAATTGAATATTCCCCTATTAGGAGCTTCGCACAATAAAAAAAAACCAAAAATAGAGAATAGAGAATAAGAATTTCAACTATCAGAAATAAAGTATTGTGGAATATACAGTTTCTGAAATAGGTTGGAATTCTTATTCTCTGTTCCTTTTATTGTGCGGAGCCCTTTACAGTTGAATGACAGGAAATGCTCGACCATAATTGGTTGGTTCTTACATTCTGATCTGGTTTAAACTCTCAGTGAAAACTAGGCCACTATTTCTCTATGAGGATCAGGACTTAGTAAGCAGTTGTCGTTCTGTGCACCAATTGTTCATGAGTATACATGAGGGCGCTGTTTTCGAGCAACAATCGTTTTCCTTTCTTTCCTGTCTTTAATCCTTTCGTCAGTGGTCGTCTTTATGAGTCGAACGTGTGTTCACGAAACGTCGTGAGGACGGTGAGGGCGCAGTCGCGATTGGTGTATCTTCGGTCGTGCTTCTTCACCGGTCCGTTTGGACGCCTCGGGCTGTGGGCAGATGCCCTACCGCGATCGCGACGGGCGTTCTCATTGGTCATTACTCGCGCTTCTACAGTCGAATCGACATTTACTACGAGATTCGAGCTTTCTTCCCGTCCCGCTATTGCAGCTACATTATAAACGAGGCGTCTACGCGGTACGTTTATCAAATTTCGCTACGACTGATCATCGGCCGTCCTTTCTTTCCCACTCTCGCAGGACAAACTCCTTGATACCGTCACCTTCGTCGTGAATATCCCTGCCTATCTGCCAGATTTGTTATCTGCCTTGCATCCTAGCAGCAGTGGCGCAGCGCCGTCAACACAACAGTGAGAAAGCGAGTGGCGACAGACAAACGCGAGCGCAGCGCCGCCGCCATCAGCGCGACCGCCATCGCAACGAGGTGCGCTATTCTGTTAATCGCGACTAGCCACGAAGAAATGCCCGTAGGTTCAAGATCAATCGGTCCAAGTTTCTGTGCGACGAGCATGGAGATATTGTTGCCGTCAAGCCAGTAACGCGAGCGAGCGAACCAATCAGAGTCCAGCACGCGCCGCCCGTTGTTGTTGAGATTAAGCATCGAGCATCGTATCACTTCACGCTCAGGTCGGGTCAGCTGCTGCTGTACCGCGCTGCCTACCCTACGCTGGATTGTTGGTGTGTGTGTATATATTAGTCACCTCGTCGCCGCCGCCGTGATTGCAACCGCGACCGTGATACTTCCATCGGGGTGCGCCGCACGGGCTTGTGTACGATGGAGCTACGTGTTGGTAATAAGTACCGGCTAGGACGGAAAATCGGGAGCGGCTCCTTTGGCGACATTTACCTAGGTAAGTTGAAAGTTCCTCCCACCCCTCTCTGCCGCTCGTCAACCGCATGTCTGCGCGACTCGCGATTCATTCGTCCTCGTAGAGCCAGTCTCGATGCCGATACTGTCTCCCTCTTCCCTCTTTATCCCTCCTCCCTTCATCCTCCTTGTCTGTGTATGATATACAATAGATTTTGTATATTTTGCGCAAGAGAGCATTAAATCGCTAATTCGTAATGTTTTATTCTCACTTTCTTTTTCTTTTTATTCCGTTATTTCTATCTTTCATTTCTCCGCGCACTTTCTTTGTCTCCTTTATATATCCTATCCATGTAAATGTATGTGCACGCATAAATGAGCCTTCCAGAACTTTTTCTTTATTCATAGGTACCAATATTTCCACGGGTGAGGAAGTCGCTATCAAGTTAGAATGCATAAAAACACGACATCCGCAATTGCACATAGAATCCAAGTTTTACAAGATGATGCAAGGAGGCGGTAAGTCAATATTTCTGTATTATCAATTGAATGTTTATTCTATACGAGGAATTGTATCCATGTTCTCATTTATTTGACAGCTGATCCAATATCTTTTCTTTCCACCCAACACGACACACAGCTGTGTATCTCTGATATCTATTTGTGCATCTTTTCCTGACATTAGCAGTTAAAAAAGACAAATTTAACATGATATAGAGATTTCAATTAAGTAAACAAATATTTAATTGTTCTAAGAATTGTTTGTCAATTGATTTATTAGTAAAAATTGATAATAACTCTTTAAAAAAAAAGATTATATAAAGAAATATATATCGTAATTTGAAATGTATAATTATTAAGACTTAATAATTTTAAGTATGAAATTTTTATTGCGTTAGTAAATAACACTTATACTGTGATTATTTTACTAGTAATATAGTTGCATAATCTTTTTGGAGAAAGTGAAGGGAAGGAAGTGTGATATTCTCTGATACAATTAAGTTAAACTATAATCTTTTTAGATTTTTTTTTGGACTATTAGAACATTGTATCATTATTATAGTATAATCTCTTTTTCCAATATTTTAGTTGGAATACCAACTATAAAGTGGTGTGGTTCGGAAGGTGACTATAATGTTATGGTGATGGAATTACTTGGACCATCACTGGAAGATTTATTTAATTTTTGTTCAAGACGTTTTTCTTTGAAAACAGTTCTGCTCCTTGCTGATCAATTGGTAAATATTCTTTTTATAAAAATTTATTTTATCTAGATGTGTATGAATAACTAATCAATAATTATTTCTTGCATCAAAATAAAATATATTGTTAAAGCAATATACTATGTTTTAAATTTTTTATAATTTTTTATGTCATACTGACATAATTAATTTAATAGATATTTTGATTAATAACAAAAATTACATTTAATTTTTTTAGAATCTCTTATATAATTATTTTATTAATCTGGAGACATTGGTAGTGTCTCAGTTGCGCTAAGATACGCGCAACAACACTACCGTGGCTACTTTACGCAAGATATACATTACAAGATAGAATTCTATTAGGGTTGTATATTTATGGCTGCACTCTAAATAAAAAGCTAAACATGGATCTTTTTCAATGTATATATGCAAGAATATTATATTTGCTAAATATTTTACCATACGTTCAGATTTTATATTGTGATTATATTCAATTATATATTACTTCATTTTGCGGAAAAATGTTATTGTACATATTCTTGCTAAGAAATATTTATATTCTCAATAAATATTTTTTTCTTGCCAGAGAGACTTGCTTTAACTAGGTTATGCAGTTAGAAGTTGTATATACATTTATAATAATTAATACTTCTAAATGTGTTTATAAATAAATATACATACATGTACATAGGTTAAAAAGAAACCGGAATTAAGCCTACATAATTTGAATATTTACCTAATTTAAATTTGTACTATATAATTTTCAAATAGTTCTGCATTTGTAATGACTCCACCGCTTTCGCCATGCCTCAAAACGTTCTAGAAATCTTTTTCTCAAATTGATTTAAGTAGCAATTTAACTTAGAAGTCTTTGGTCATATTGATGATCTTCACATAATCATTTTAAAATGTTGCAAAAAAAATCTACATTTATACCATCTAACCAGCAAAAAGAGATTTCTGATACACAATCTTCTTGATATTAAAAAAGAGAATCCAATATAGTCTTCTTGTACCCTTGCTTTCTTGTTAGATTTAGCTCTTTCATGACTAATTTTTTTTTGTTTTTCAAAAAATAAAATTAAAACTCAAGAAAGATGTTTTGATATGGCCAAGCTAATTCGCGAAGTATTTAGTGCGATTGAGACAAAGTTTTTCAAAGAATGTTTGAAACATAGTGAAAACCGTATTGTTGTACAAATATAAAATTTAAATTTTTACAAGTTTAATCCGGTTTCTTTTTATTTGGACGTATGTATTATGTAATAAATTATAGTATTGTATATTATTATATGATTTATGTATGTATATTTATAAACACATTTTTAAATGTCATTGAAAATATAGATTAAAAATTAACAATAAGGAATACAGGCATTAGTTAGTTTTATTTTATAAAATGTCGCATTTTTAGAAAAAAAATTATATTTTATAAAAAATAATGTTACTAATTTAACATATATTGTATAATACATATAATAATAAATCAAATATTGAATAAAGAGTTTATTTATATTTCTGTATATGTTTATCTTTGTTTATCTGTCTGTATATCTTTGAAGCATGAAGCATGCCCATGAAATGCAATATACAGTTACAATAACAGTGCTTTAATTTTTCTATTCTACAGATAAGTAGAACAGATTATATTCACAGTCGCAACTTCATTCATCGTGATATTAAGCCAGACAACTTTCTGATGGGTTTGGGAAAGAAGGGAAACCTTGTCTATATCATAGATTTCGGATTAGCTAAAAAGTATCGCGATGGGCGCACACACAAGCACATACCCTATCGAGAAAACAAAAATCTGACGGGAACTGCCAGGTTAGTTATATATATAATTGTATAATATTATATCCGTATAATATCATTTTGACTAATCCATTTACTGTGATAACAGATACGCGAGTATAAATACGCATTTAGGAATTGAGCAGTCACGACGGGACGATCTTGAATCTCTGGGCTATGTCCTCATGTACTTTAATAGAGGTAGTCTACCTTGGCAAGGCTTAAAAGCAGCAACCAAGAGACAGAAGTATGAACGCATTTCCGAGAAGAAAATGTCTACTCCTGTAGAAGAACTTTGCAAAGGTTATCCCGGTAAGTTTTATAGATAATAGCATTATATACACAAAATATTTCAGAATCTTTGAATATTCTTTTAATAATTCTGCATTAATCATTTTTTAAAATAATTCTTTGAGATATATATTATTATATATTTTTTTAGGGATTTTATATCGTTATCAAGTTTAATTAAAATCGATGACTCTCTCTCTCTCTCTCTCTCTCTCTCTCTCTCTCTTTCTACTCCCTTCCCCTCACTGTTATCCCCTTGTGAATTTAACCGAACAATATAATTTTATAAAAGATTCTTTGTAATTTAGCTTGTACAAATTCTTTAATCTTTTATAACTCGAAAATTATTGATGTCTTGATAGTTTTATCAAGCAAAAATTATAATAATTCTAAATTGACACAAAATTTATTATTATACTATATATTACATATACTATACATATATAAGAAGTAAACATTTTATTAATCATTGCAGTGGAGTTTGCGTCGTATTTAAGGTACTGTCGAGACTTACGCTTCGAGGAAAGGCCGGATTATTCGCATCTCCGACAACTTTTCCGGACACTGTTTCATGGTCAAGGCTTTACCTACGATTATGTTTTCGATTGGAATATGCTGAAATTTGGTAACGCGAGACAACCGACGTTACCTTCTGCACAGCAAGCACCCATGCATTCGCAACCGTCTAATGCGGCGTTACCTTCCGGGACCAATAATGATCAGGAACATCGATCGAGGTTAATTTTTTTAATTATTATAGAACGCCCATTTTTTTGAAAAATTCTTAAACGTAATATTAAACGCTCATTAGTGATAGCATTTTTATTTTATTACTCTTAAATGTGCTCTATTTTTAACATCTGCAGCAAAGAATCAAGAAACTGCAATTTCGAATATGAGTAATAAAATATAATTTGCAGAAATACTTTTCATTAATATTTAATTTTTTATTTAAAGATCTCATGAATCTAAAGTATATCTATTTCATTCAAAACAAGTTTCTAGTCTGTTCAGAAATAACTAAAAAAAATTACAGCTTTTTAAATTTTGTTAAATAATTGCCTGCCTCCATTTATATACTTCATCAAATATTTTTTTTTATAATGTATAATATATTCTATTTTGTATGTATTTCATTTGTTTATTGTAAAACTTACGTTTTCTTCTGATTTTAGACCTTACACGCGGCAATGTTTACCGAATGCGTCCGTAACGGCGGTAGGGCCGACGCTTGGACCGAATGCTAGTCTGCGAGCGATCCGACAGAAACGCGAGATGGAGACTCGTGGTGACCAGGACAATCAGGACAAGAGTGATCTTCAAGGTAAAATACAATTCTACCAACAATTCTGCGCAAGCCAGAATTTCGCTATTGCCGATCGAAAAACGCAACGCAATGTGACAGTCGGACACTCGCAACAGTCCACATCTGGCTGCAATGAAACTGTTGCCGCGACACGTGTGGTAAATCCATGTCAGTTTAGTACATTCAAGTTAACTACACCGAGTAATAGAGCGGCGCAGTTACCGCCGTCAGATGTAGCGGCTTCTCTAGACCTGACCAGTCTCAATTTAGGACGTAGTCGAGAATTAGGCCCCAATTGTACCGTCGATTTAAATCCCGCGACTACATCGCGCGATTATTATCAACCGGTATTAAGTAGACCACGTGAGAGGAGTCCAAATACAACGTCCCGTCAGCTTGATAAACAGAGTTATTTTTTTCATGGGCATAAAACTGAGAAAGACATAGATCGCGAGGTCGTAATGTTTGAGGATCTAGAAATAGATGATTCGAATTGCATTCGACGGATGACAGACGATAGGGATGACGTTGCAGCGACCTCAGGCGGTTCGATGAATTGTTTCGGTGGTCCGGATAAAGAGAAAGACTACGTTGACTATGACGGAGACAAAAAATTCAAGTGTCCAACAATGAGCGGCGCACGACGTCTCACTACGGCGTATGAGACGCGTCGTGATTCGAGAAACATAGAATTCCTTGAGAAGGAAGGTGAGATTTTTAAGAAAAGCAGTAGTGAATTGTTGCAGGAAGCCTTCACTAATAAACGCAGAAATTTCTCTTTTCGTAATAAAGAAAAAACGCATAGAAGCTTAGAATCGCTCGAGAGAAGCATCGATCTACCTACGGCAGATTGTAAAAGCCTGGATCTTCTGCCGGAAGAGCGGTCGAAAATCTTTTTTCACGGTAAACAGAGGAGTCTTGATTCCTCGCAAAAGTTGACAAAAAAATCCATTGATTTAATGGCGGCGAGCAAAGAACGCAAACGGCCTAGCTTCTTTCAAAGAGTTGGTAGAAGTTTGCATTTTTTACTCAGGGAGCGCGAGAAACATCAGGATTTCTTAAAACGAGAAGAATGCTCGATTAATAACCAGTATCCTCAGACCGATCAGGAAAAATGCGAATATTTTTTACAGAGGTATCAGAAAGATATTGATTTTTTTGAACGTGCACCAAGCGCGTTAACTGATCGTGCTCCCGTCCAGTCAAATCTCGGTTCTTTCGATGAGACAAATATTGCCTTTATTCAAAATTTTATCGGTCTTTCTAAAAACGCGAAACTTAAGGAGAGTACATTTCGTATGACAGCAGATTCGAATAATCTTTTAAACACAAATATTGCGGAAAGGAATACATGTCTTAGCGTCGAGACACTACCGTATCTCCAGATAAGACAGAATAATTTGGGCGCGAGCGAACCATCAATGCAATCCGATAATCTTACTAATGCTGTTGAACTGGTGCAATCGAGACTTTTAGATCCTGTCGCAAGTGTCGCTACGCAAGAAACCATGAGTGGCAATAAAGACAGCTTAGAGATCGGATATTCCATTAGTCATCTTGGCAGACTGTACTTACAGAATCTGCAGCATTTAGGTTGTACAGATGGTTTGCAATCTCTGGAGAACGCCACTGAAGCAGAGAAACGTGATCATTATATAAAATGGATAATCAGAGACGATCTGGAAGCAGTGAGCATCACAAAATCTAACGATTATCTAGCTCATGGTAAACCACAGGGTAACTTGGATATTCTTAAGGGTATTCTTCTCGATATTTTTGTTTGTTGTATTTAAAAATGGATAGGTTTTACAGATTCTTTGAGAGAAAAAATTAACGCACTTCTCTTACATCACGTCCTAAGCGATCTCTTATTATTCTACATTAAACTGTGCCAAGATTTCGATAATCAAAAAGCGAAATATGTTCTACGAAAAAGATAATAATTTTCATATTGAATATTTTGCGATCTTATATAGGATGATAAAGGTTAGCCACAAGTTTTGCGTTTATGCAATTCATTAGTAACGTATATTTACAAAAAACGAAAACTGTTATTTTATTAAATACCAAAAATTAACATGCAAGTTATCTTTAGCTTTGATATAAGTTTCAAGGTGTTACGCATTAATGATGACCGTGCATCTTTTTATAGATAACCACTTCTCAAAAGATAAATCATCGAGAATATTTTTAACATCTTTGCAATAAATCGCCGAAATATATTTGCCATCGCCTTTTGGAGCCGACGTTAAAAACTGTAGGCATATATTAGTAGATATGCATTGATCCTTCAGGTTGGGGGTTGAATATTAGGCTAACAATCTAATTCCGGAAAAATCATTGTTTCGTAACCTCATCTCTAGATGAGACAATCAAGGATCAATTTGGATTGTAACGCTCTAGAAGAACAACAATCTTTATAACTTCTTTTAATAAACTGTTCGAAATCTCAGCGTTAAAAAATATAATTAAAAAATAACTATATTAGTATACATGGAAAAGAAATTGTTACTGAAAGACAGTAGTAGTAGTAGTAGTAGTAGTAGTAGTAGTAGTGTAGTAGTAGTAGTTGTGTGTGTGTGTGTGTGTGTGTGTGTGTGTGTGTGTG
>Ga0157364_1005596_pt1 | contig 12815 bp, 7 predicted proteins | sample AttsexASBM2_FD_111476 | JGI IMG/M metagenome (GOLD analysis project Ga0157364, IMG submission 111476) | Fungus gardens microbial communities from leaf cutter ant in Ribeirão Preto, State of São Paulo, Brazil - Atta sexdens ASBM2 | ecosystem: Host-associated > Fungi > Mycelium > Unclassified ... | reverse complement strand
TGTATGTATGTATGTATGTATGTATGTATGTATGTATGTATGTATGCATGCATGCATGTATGAATGTATCGTGCAACATACAATTATCGTACAACAGAATTGAATATTTACTAGGTAAAAATTCATAATTCAGAAAAATGTCATAGTAACATTGTTTTAGTTGCACTTATGCTTTCCACGCTTAAAACGAAATAGGTATATATCCGAGCTTTGGAGAGAGAAAAAGAGACAAGGAACAAAGTATAAGATAAGTGCAATTAAAATGAATAACTATGATTAAATTAAGGACAGTAGTGATACTAGCAGTAGACACATTGCGTTTAGTGGCTATTCAGCTTACGTGATGAAAGTTTATGTACCCCACATTGTGCGACGTATTTGCAATAAACTAATTTTTTTCATATTTAATGTGTGTTATTTGTTATTTCTTATTTTCCATTCAGAAAAAAATTTCGAAATTGTTATCAAGAATTCTTGCAAACTCTGATAAGTTTTAATGTAGTGCATGCTGCACACACACATTACATTAATAATAAGATAAAATATAACGAAAATGCTAAAAATGAATGTAAATGTAAACTTATTAGCAGTAAATGCAATATACAATATAAAACTGTAATTAGCAAAATAGTTTTTATAATTCAAATTATTGCCTCTAATCAAAATCTTAAAAGAACGTTAAGTTGGCTAAAGAATTAAGCCGATTATATAAAATTAAATATTTTGGAAACTAAGCATTTCTGCAACTTCGCATTTATTATGGATTTGATTACATTTACTTAGGGACTATTCATAGTCTATTCTTATTTCAAGATCGTCTTAAGTAATGTCTTAAGATGCTAAACAGCCTTCTGATTGGTCCGTGACAATTTAAGTCTGTACTTAAGATGATCTTGAATATAACAATCGATTATGAATATTGTTCTTGCTTAGTACTATATACCTATAGGGTGTTTGGAATTTGGAAATGTCAAAACTTTGAGAGCGTGTAGGGGATTGATAAACTAAGAAAAAAAGTCCTGTAGAAATATGCTCGTTTTCACTTTGTTTTGAAGAAAATCGCAAAAAAGATAAAACGTAGTTTTCATTTTTGTATTTTCTCATTACTTATTTGTTGTATCATTCATTATTTATTCACTTGCTTAATGTAAATATTCAAAATGTTCAAAATGTTTGCCTCTTTTACCTGAAAACGGAATTATTATTATTGTTTTTGTGTACGATTTTAATGGCGATAATACTTTAGAGGCAGTGCAAGAACAAAGCAACTACGTTTTGTTTTTTTTTTGCGATTTTTTCCAAAAAGCAAAAACGTGTATCTCTACGGGACTTTTTTTCTTAGTTTATCGATTCTCTACAGATTCATCGATTCTCTCCCAGTTTTGACATTTAAATCCCAGATATTCTGTATATCTTTAAAGCTTTATTGAAATCGATTTTTTGCAGTATACCAAAATTGAGCCAAATTAAAATAAGTAAAGTTAAATTTCTTAAAAAAGATTGAGCCATTCTTTTTCAAGATTGACTGAATTTTTATTCTTTAGAGTGAGATATCACCAAAGAATTTAGAGAGTAAGGGGCTCCGCACAATAAAAGGAACAGAAAACCTGAAATCATTGTGTGGAATACACAGTTTCTGATAGGTTGATATTCTTATTCTCTGTTCTCTATTCCTTTTATTGTGCGGAGCCCCTAAGATATCTTCCGCTTTTCGAATCGAACTTTCGTCCCGCCAATGAACTTTATCCAACATGGCGCCATCCTGATAATTTGCGTTTAGCCTGTCGCAGCGCAGTGTTCGCGAAAATCACTAAAACGGAACGATGATACTGAGCGCTCTCTGCGTTCTGTGAGCTTTTTCTGATTGGTCTACATATTAGAGTTGAACGGAATACGCCAATCAGATGGAAGAGCTCACTGAGCGCTTGTTCTGAATGCAATAACATGTTACATGCTCGATGACACAGAGGGCGATGCGAGATGTCGAGATATACGCGCAGGAAGTGGGGATGGCGGCAGGACAGGGAAGGGGAGGCGAAAAGGTAAAGGTTAGAAGAGGTTATGAACTCTAACCCGCGGTCGAAGTCTGGTAACTAGCCCGCTGGTGTCTGCTGGTTTTGATTGCGCGACGACACGGATCGGTCGTCGCCGCTGCTACCCGTGAAGGTAAGTTGCGGTTCCTCTCTTTTATCTATCAATGTCTCTCTCGCTCTCGAGGTTCGTCCTCGAGCGCACAGGAGATGTTTTTTTTCGCATTTTCGCGTGCACGGCGACATCCTCCCGAGGGAAGAGTTATGCGCGCGCGCGCGCACATACGCTCATAATATTCACAGCACATCGTCCGTCGGTCGTCGCCGTCGACGACGGTGAGAAAGCAATAGCTCGTGTGACGGTCGTCGTTTCCTTTTCGTTCCTCTTCGTTTGCGTTGAATGACGACAATGAATCGAATCTAGCGTGACGAATTCCGGGTCGGGTTTAATGCCGATAAACTTCGAATACGGAAGGAACTGCGTTTTATATTGTGTGTCCCTTTTGCACGCTCAACGGTGTCACCGCAGGTTACATTTCGCTTCCTCGCCACGCGCCAACCTCCTCCGAACGTTTAATTAATGCATGACACGAGATGCTGTGCTCCGAGTCGAAGGGTACGAAATAAAGCGAATCTTGTTTCTACGAGATGAGGATTTCACGAATGCTTGAAGGCGTTTCTCTCTATGACGTAACGCTCTTGTGTACGGAATGTTTCGTCTTCGTCAGAGAACTGTGAAAACTACATCACACAAAACAAACTTGAGTGAATTGGCCAATCACACTAAAGATCGTAAGATAATAACGTAAACTGTAACAAATCCAAAATTTTCATTTGCTTACTGCTTAAGTTTTTTTTGTGTGTCATAATCTTTACTTTAATGGATTTTCTATAATAAGTTCTAAATTTTAAGTCATAAAAAATTGACGGATCACAGTTGAATATGAGAAAAATATTTAATTATAATTGGTCAATTTCTTGCAGCTTAATGCCTGTATTTATAGCTAGGCTTTATATTTAAGGCTTCTAAGTTCATTTTTAGAGCCAATAATTCGTAGAATATTTAATAGAATATTTAAAGATAAATTTAAAGAAGTCAAAGAAGAAACATAAGGCCTAACTATGGATATAAGATTAAAACTTAGGTAATGATTCATGTTTTAATAATTCGATTATTATCAAATCGATTATTATCAAAATTTACATATATCCTTTATATTTTATATTCAATTGAAAGAATTTCTATATTTGGTAATCTTTTTTGACTTAGTGATAATCTTAAATAATTTTTTTTTAATTTTAATTTACTAAAATTTCTTTCACATGAAGCTACTTTACTGGAATAGTTAAAAATATTCTTGCTACTACTTGTAAGTTTGGATATGCTTTGATTATAAAGAATAATCCTGAATTAATTTTAAAATATCTTATAATAAAATTTAATGATAAAGGAAAATTGATTCTATATTTGTAGCATCAAGTAGATCTTAAACTAAAATCAACATCTGCATTAGTAACGAATTAAAATATGTATGAAATTATATTGCCATGTTTGCATTTTACTTTTACACCAGATAAAATCAATGTATAGCTTTAATATGCATTAATGCATTCAATTGAATTGGCTAATACTCTAATAAATTTTTTTGAGAGATCTCAATCGTTGAGAGATCAGATTCAGAATGAAAATTGAGGCAGTCTTGAAAATGAAAAAGAGTGACTTATAATTTATTTCTTTGAAACCTTACTATTTGAAATATATATTGTTGAAAAAATGTACCTCAATTTTCAACTTCAATGTTCATTTTCACTAATCCCATAATCATACATAAATTAACTTTAATTTCGATTCAATTTAATCTTCATAATTTTCTGATTCTTAGAACTAGAAAAAGATGAACAGTAAGTTATATCAAGCTCAATTTATTAATCTACATTGGTGGAAACGGATAAAAGAGTGAGATTTCGCTAAAAATTTTAGAGAATAGCCTTAATTTCAATTTTTAGCCTCAGACTCCATAACGAAGATTGTTTCAGCTAATAAACAATTATAAATTTGTAAAGTCAGTAAATATAATATTTATGGTAGTCATGAAATCAAATTGATCCGAGATAAGCTCGGAGAGTTTCATCAAAAATTCTCAAAAGACAAAGGTCTGGTTTTTCATTATCTGATTAACTTGTGGTTGAGCTTAACCTGATGTTTCACCCAATGGGATTCATCCATGACATCATCACAAATGAAGCACATTGGATAAAACATCAGGTTAGACCACAAGTTAATCAGGTAATGAAAAACCGGGTCAAAAAATGACGTAATAACTGAACCGAAACACGAACACGTCCACCTCCACTGATCCATTTCTATGAATGTACATTAACTTTAACATAGCTTAAACTCGATTTAATTTACTTTATCTCCTTCTAGTCTTAAGAATTATATCCGTTTCTATTCCAATGTAGTTAATTTAAACTTTAATTTCGGTTTAACTTATTTTTTATCTTTTTCTGATTCTTAGAACTAGAGAGAGAGAGAGAGAGAGAGAGAGAGAGAGAGAGAGAGAGAGAGAAATGAAGAGTTAGTTGAACCGAGATTAAAATTAAATTATATTGGTAGAAACGAGCACGAGTCAACAAAAATTTTATTCACTCTTAATATTATTTCCCACTGAATCTCCTTTTGGAGAAACGTTTTCTCAACAATCTTTCTCGGGAGGTAATTTCAACGAATTCTCTCGGATTTTGAGAGAATTATCATTCATTTTCTTACGCGACCACTGACATTTCAATTCAATCGTTCATGCATATTCAAGAGTCAGCGGGATAGACCTCGCGGAATGTACGCGTGTTCGCATTCGAAAATACATGTTCAAGAGTTGGGCAATAATTTGATGTTGCCGAGTGTAACTCGGCGCGATCGCCAGAACAAAGCTACGCGTCGCTTTCAGTCGTGGACGTGTCATCGCGTACGCGATTTTATTTTCGGACGTGATCCGCGAATATATAGGTATGCCCGTACACAAGCTCTTCGGAAAGAATAAATCGCGACCCGGCGCACCGTCAGGCGGGACGAGGACAGATCGCCGCGTTGCCGTGTCGATTCGCAGCAGGCAGGCGGATGGAATAGAGAGACGGTGACCAGGGTGACCTTCGGACTCACGAGCGACCTTTACCTGCCTCCACGGATCGTACCGTTGTACAGATGTAATTACTCACAGACGGGACTGTTCTCCTCGTATGTGTGTCAGCAATTCCGAGAACCACCAAAGGCTGCGTTCGAAAATACTACTCGAATGCCTCCGAGTATTTTATCTTTGTTGTTCACCGAAACAAAGATAAAATGATACTCGGAGGTACTCGGGTAGTGTTTTTGAATGCAGCCAACGAAAACCTGCCGAGTTCCTTGAGATGAAGCGTTCGAAAGCGCCAAGTTGAACCTGCGAACTTCTCTCTTGGCTTGGTAAAAATCTGCACGTTTGAAGATGGTCTTTGAATAATGAAAAATCTGCATGATATTTGCATGATCTTTTTCGAAGAAAAATGATTGAATAATTTTCACCTTACAAAATCAGTAAAAATATTATGGCTATTTTTGCTGAATTTATGATAAACTTTACTTGCCTGAAAATGAAAAATATTGCAGATAAAAAATAATAATCACTAGAATGGATTTATTACTCTACAGTAACAATTAGTGTTAAATATTTCAAAGTAAGTTGATATACATATCCAATTCTGGAAACTGCGCGCCAAAAAAAATCTTTCGGTTTTGAAACGTAATTGTGAACAGAACTAGAATAGTATCACGTATTAAATTGATCAGCAATATAATAATTTTTGATAAGCTTAAAGTTTAAAAGGATATTAATTTGATGCTAATCTAAGTATTTTAAGAACTCTAAATAATTATTGCGAAAAATATTATCTTACAGTAAAATAAATCATATTATTCTCAAAACTGCATGAACAACTTTTAAGACTTTATATACTTGTATTTTTTACCACACAGTAAAATAAATTTTATTTAGATGGTAATTTATAGAGTTACTTTACGAAATTTAGAAACTTTATGGTACGATCGCTATGGGATGATCGCTCATTTACTAGAAAAATAACTTTTACGTAAGTGAAAGTCCTGTTTCTACATGGACCTGCCTGTTAATTTCATAAAATTTATTAAAATTCTATTTACATTTTTTTTTCATGCGGATTTATTTTTGTAAATTAATTTTAATCTCGATTTAATTTATTTTTTACCTTTATTATCTAATTCTTAGAAAAAAATAGCAAGTATTACCAGAAAAGAATAAAAGGTAAATTAACTCGAGATGTTTTAAAATTAATCGATATGTTTTTATAGACTGAACAGGGTGAGTTCGACCAACTACAATTAATTTAATCAATCAATGGGACCAATTTTATTAATTTGGATGAACTTCTTCTCGGTTTAATTTATTCTTTATCTTTTTCTAATTCCTTAGAACTGGAAAATCTAATTATATAATAAGTTAAGTAGTTATTAGCTAAAAAAAGATCAAAGTCTACTTGGTAGAATCTATCTTGGTAGAAATGGATATCGAAGCGATTTTGACTAAATTCCAATTTAATCCAATTTAGTCTGATTAGATAAGAATAATTCTCCAATACGGATCTAAAATGGGTCAGTCCACAATTGGAATATGATGATCTAGATTATTTTCCTAATTATTATATAGTATAATGATTATAGTATTATATAATGATATGGTGAATAATTTTACAATCTTTCACAATCGGAAGCTAATTACTATGCTATATTTATGCTAAGTTTGGATGTTGCAGTTTTTTATATAGCTGAAAAACTTCTTTTAAAAATAATAATTTAAAACTTTAATGAGCCTCAAGCTCTCATATGTTTCTTTAACGTCACAAAAAATAGTTCCGTTACGAATTTATAATTAATTAATTTTAATTTCCATATATTAATTTATATATATTCGTTATCTTTTCTACTTCTTATGCTCGTTTCTATCAAGTAGTTTAATTTTAATTTGGTTCAACTTTATATATCTTTCTCTAGTCCTAAAAATTAGAAGAAGAGCAAGAATCGATATTAAAATTAACTTACATTGATAGAAACGGGCAATTGAACTAGAAAAAGATAAAAGCTAACAGTAAGTTGAACTGAGATAATTAAATTTTAATTAAATTAGTAAAGTTAATCTACATTGATAAAAATATAGATAACAGAGCGACTTTGGAAACTATCATTTTAATTGGCAATTAATGTTTATTTCTATCAATGTAGAGCAACTTTAATTTGGATTTAATTTTTTATTTTTTTTTTTAATTCTTAGAATTAGAAAAAGATAAAAAATAAGTTAAATCTTAAAGTTAATGTATATTGATAGAGAAAATATAATTCGGCTGGAATGGACTTGCTTGTAACAAAATTTTCAATATCTATTGTTCCGAACTTCTTGATCTTCTTTTTCACGTATTAAATAGTGTGAAATTAGTTTCGAGTGAGTTAATGAAATAATTTAAGTATTACTTGATAAGCTAATCACTGGTTAATTAACTGGAGTTTAATGGAAAGCGATTAAGTTAATTGGAATTTTATGGAAGTTGCCCTACAATTAAAGATAAAAGTGTGACGGGTGATAACAGAAAGTTTGAGAAATAAGTTTCTCGCGAGCTATGGATGGAAGATGACAATCATTTTTCTGCGGAAAATATCAAAAAGATTAGCGTTACTTCAAAAGTCACAATTAAAAAGAATGTGATTTTCGAGTTATCAATGAGTCGGGTAAAGATTATTCTAAAGTAAATTAACTTAAGGAGATCTTAAAGACGATTTATTTTAAATTACATATTTTAAATTACACACAGACGATTGTATCATTGACACATTACTACATGCTACTATATTAATATCTCACGCACACATATACATAAATTTTCGTGTAATAACGTTTTTTTAATTATATTAAATTTAATTTTAAGAAATTCACGTTGTTTTTTCGTGCAAAACTACTAATCTGTGGAATGGACTATTATTTTGTAAGTACAGATTGCATAACTTTTGTATAAAGCAAATGTTGTCACGACATGACAGCTCTGGAACGCCATATTGGATTAAGAAATGATAAAGATCTCAATTTCGAAATTTTTTATCGTTCCGATATAAATTTCACTTCACATTATATTTTAATTCTGGAAAAAAATTTTCAAATCTGTAAAAGAGGAAAAAATTTTATATAAAAATTATATGGTTTAGTCGATAATACAGATGACTTTACGATCCCTTTAACTCCCATAGTTTGTCCACCAAATAATACTTGTGTCGCTCTCATAAGCCGATATTTATAGTCGATTCTTATATTTGAGACTATCTCAAGTAACACAATCTTAGGGTCGTAGCAGAAAAATTGACTTGTAATCTTAAGACAGCGTCTTATGACTTAAGTCTTTAGTAAGTCCGGATCTAGATTTTTATGCTTTAAGTCATAAGAAATGGACGAATCACAATCGATTATTCTATTCGGCTATAATTCATGATCAGTTTCTTAAGGCTTAAGACTTAAAAGACTATTGTAGATCTGGACTTACGCACAAGAACTATCTTATGTCTTAAGGTGTATAAATACTAAATAAGTGCCTTTAAGACATAAGTCATAAGACAGTTCTTGTGCTACTGAAGACGTAAGACTTAAGTCATAAGACACTTAAGTCTTAAGATTAGTCAATCTTTCTGTTACGGTCCTTAAGATGTCATAAGCTAATTAGAGAGCTGCATTAGCATCTCTTAACATTACTTAAAATGATCTTAAAATAAGAACGAACTATGAATACCGCCTTTAAAATTTTCAAAGAGATCATAATATCTATTACCAGAATGACACGTTTTAAGTTGAATTGTTTTTATGAGTAAAAAAAGAAAGTTTTTTACAGAGAACGTTTAGAGTTAAGACAGTTTTAATGATCGAAGTTTGAGGATTGTTTGTTTTATTTTAAATTTAATTATTTTAGCTGATGAAAAGAAATAAAAATATTGATAACATTTCGAGTTACGTCACTTTTGATGAATTATTATTCCGAATTGATTATAATTTTTTAGGATATCATCGTCATATAATTCTAAAAAGATATTTTTTTAATAGTTACACGATGTTTGATTATGTTTCTAAGAGTACATTCATTTTGTAGATATTATTTATTTTTAATCAGTAATTTTTTGTTAAGTTGGTAAATTGTTTTTCTCCTTTTCTGAAAAATCGAATTTTTTAGTTGTGTCACTTTTGAAGTGAGGACCGATATCCACGATACTCTGAATTTAATTCTTCGAATCATGGTGGATTATAGCCGAAACAGAATCGATTGACGCTCGATGATCAAAACGAATGATCGTGGAATTTTCGCGAGAAACTCACAGACCTGTCGCGATTAAACTGCGATATCTACGATTTATCCGCTGATAAGAACGTAAACAGGCAGTGGAAATACCGTTTTTTTCACGATACATCGCCAGTCAATCGTCGCGCGTGTGCACCGGACAATGCGAAGGATACGCAAAAGCGAAAACGTACATCTGACTGTGAGATCATCGCCGCATACACAAGGGAACCGATTGCTTACGTGTGCAAGGAAAAAACCGAACGCGCAAAAGCGCGAGTGCATGTGGTGTTCGCGCTTTTGCGTTCGGGAGGGAACAAAGATACATGACGTGAGGCTTTTTTTGATGAAAATGGCACTTGTATGTAAAGGTTAATCTACAGCGTGATATTTGCTTCCTATTTCTTAGATTTCGCATGCTCTAACATGCTCCTATCATAGCTTCTATTCATTCCAATAGATTCATTAGAGTGAGTAGAAATTATGGCAGGAACATGTTGGAGCATGCGACGTGAACAAACCTCTTGTTTCTTGGCTTTCCTCTTTTTATAACTGTTTTATCAATATTGTTTCTTGTCTTTTCTGAAGTTTATCAACTTTTATCTCGAACGACAAAAAAAGAGAGAGACAGAATAAAGTCTATTCTACAATGTGCTTTTTGCTATTTTTTACTTTTTGCTTCTTATTATCTGGTTTTTTGTTTTATGTCGCCAGAGATAAAAGTTAACGAATTTCGAAAGAAACAAGAAATACATAGCAAGAAATATTGTCGATAAAATGGTTGCAAAGGAGAAAAAAGCAAGAGACAGGAAATAAAGAACACATTGTAGAATAAGCTTTAAACATAATTGAAAAACAATAGAAATAGAGAATGACATATTTTAAGTTATCAGATATTGAATATTCTGCAGATATACACAATTTCTGATTGATTGAAATTATTCTTTGTTTCTATTTCCTGTGTTTTTTTAATTGTGTCCTAACCTTAAAACTCAATTGAAAATACAGGCAATGATAACAAGGACTAATATCTAGATTTCCATCTCTCAAAAATTGTGTATTCTGATGTAAATGTACGATTTTTGATAGATTGAAATTTGTTATTTTTTCTATTGCCTCTGTTTTTTTAATTGTGTCTCAGGTTTTATGGGTTGAAATTCCCTGTTTCTATTGTCTATCTGCTATTCAATTGTCTCAGATTTCAGAAGAAAAAAAGGAACAAACATTTAACAAAGAGCATTGTAGATTAGCTTTAACTAGTATCTATTCGATCGGAGCTAATCGATAGTCGAATTAAATAAAATACAGAAAACGATGTTAATTGGCTTTGTTCAATAGAAAAAAAACAGTTTTGCACAAAACAGAAATGATGTAATATATATTTTTTAATATACTCTAAATTTTTTGAAGTGGAATTTCTCTCTAAAGAATAAAAAGTAACCTGAGTAACCTTGAAAAAGAGTAACTCCATTTTCAATCTTAAGAGTGAGATTGACTCTTCAAAGTGAGATTTCAAATTTTAGAAAGTAATTTACACATTTAAATCCAATGAGGAATTAAAAACCAAGACCAATGTTAAAAAAAATATTAAATATTAAAAAAAATATACAATAGTTTCAAGTTGTTTTTCTGCTGAACGGAATTATTAGAAAATATCCGTCACAGTATGATCGGTTAATTATATTTGAAACATTCAACAAGTTTTTATATTCGCATTCGACGGCTTCTCTAATGCAACTGATATAAGGATACGTCTCCGTTTACAAAATTCTAAGTGAAAGGACATAAAATGACTGCGACGCCCGGACCATGCAGCGGAATACTGTACCAAGATTTTACGTTTCATCGGGAACGTGTCGTTCAGTGCGATCGTTGAGTTACAGTGACGCAAAAAAAAAAGGAAAAAACAAACGTCGCAAAAAGTCACGACGCGCGATACCGAGTCCCGCATGCCGACCTATTCGCAGAGCCGTCGCGGCGACCTCGACGGTGTCGGCCGATAAGTCATCGTGCGGACGCGCGTTACATGACATAACCCGCGACGTTCACCAGTGCGAGCGAGGGGAAAGAGGATGAGAGAGAGAGAGAGAGAGAGAGAGAGAGAAGCAGAGTCGGGTAGTATCACCACCGTTCTCTCGTTCTTGCGCGTTGAAAAGCTGCGGCCCCGAAAACGCGCGGCGCCGTTTCGACCTCGCGGCCGCGGTCGCTGCATTTATTCCTGCATAGAAACGCAATTTTTTTGTTCCTTCTCTCCAATCTTGGATCTTATTCTTTTATTTTTCCTGTTTACTATAACCTTTTGTTCTTTGTGAAGAAAGAAAAAGAGCTTTGTTATATCTTCTGTTGTTCTATATATAATTCACGACAGAATTCGAAACAGAATTCTATTTATAATTTTATGTATCAATTTATTATATATTATTATAAATACAATTACATTATGGTGAGAAAATTTCTTGTACTACAATTTCTTGTACTACAAGAAATATGATATCGAATATGTAGGTTAAGTTGTAATTTATGTTATTTATATATGAATAAGGTTTGCCTACGATTGGATACGACTCTATTCATAGCGCTTATAGATTTTCAATTTTTATTACACCAGATACAATTGACTAACCTACAATTGACTAACTAAATAAGTATTTATACCCTGGATATACTTGATACGTCTTTTATATTTATAAAATAGCGCATTAAGTTTACTTTAGATGATCTACAATTTGCGATCAAATTACAGATAAAATTTTACTTATAATTTTATATGCCATTTATTCTAAATATATGTCTAAATGTATGTATAATGTCCTACTATATATTTTGTATATATGTGACTTGTACTTCTTTAAATATTATACACGCAAAATTATAAATAGAATTCTGTTTTGCATTTGATCGCGAATTTTAGATCTAAAGTGGGCATTACAGTTATAAATTTATAACTTTGATTATTTGTTTTCCATATTATACGATGCATAAAATTATAAATAGAATTTTTGTCTCGAATTCTATCGCGAATTATACATCGTCTAAAGTGAGTGTTAGTCTTTGTGCACAAGAAATATTAGAAATAGAAATAAATATTCTACACTGAAATTTTTTATTAAAAATGGAACCAAAGTTTTCTGGTGAAATTTATTAGAATTATAGTTGAAATAATCAAAATTCTGTTTGATTCAACAATAATTCTAGGAAAATCTACTAGAATTCTTATTTTTTACAAGATAATTATATCAATCAGAATTCCAGTTATTTCAATTAGAATTCTAGTAGATTTAATCAGAAATCAGACAGTAGATTTAATCGGAAAATTCTTTATCCATTTTCCATCAGAATTATTACATATTTAATCCAACCAGACCGTTTTTTTTTTTCAGTGTGTATGTACCTATCATGATTAGATCATTC
>Ga0157364_1005595_pt1 | contig 12817 bp, 11 predicted proteins | sample AttsexASBM2_FD_111476 | JGI IMG/M metagenome (GOLD analysis project Ga0157364, IMG submission 111476) | Fungus gardens microbial communities from leaf cutter ant in Ribeirão Preto, State of São Paulo, Brazil - Atta sexdens ASBM2 | ecosystem: Host-associated > Fungi > Mycelium > Unclassified ... | reverse complement strand
TCGTTATTTTTTTGTACTAAAAAACGATAATTAAATTTGACACTATATAGTTCAAATTTATACTGTATAGTGTCAAATATGACCACTGTTTCTTTCTCAATATAAAATAACAATATGATTGAGGAACAATGGTAATTCACATTAAGTTAAATTTGACACTTTAGATAATAACAGTGTATTCAATATTTTGTACCAAACAATGAAGTAAAACAATGAAGTAAAATAGTTCAAATTGGGTTAAATTTAATATATACATAGATTAAATTTAAACTGTTTAACTTCATTGTTTTAGTATAAAATAATGATAAGGTAACTGATCCAGTGACCGGATATGTATCCCGACACTTACACAAAATTTATCACTATTAATATTAGTTTCAAATGCTTTTTTTATTACTATATTATAATTTAATTGTATTTAAAGCTTACAATTAAATTATAATATATTACGTTTTAAAAAGCGTATTTGAGACTAATATTAATTTAAATAAATAAAGTGTTCTGTAAATATTCGAACATAGGTACATGTCCAGTCACTGGGATTGGACAGTACCTATACCCGAACAGTTACATAAAATTTTATTTATTTAAATTAATATTAGTCTCAAATATTTTTTACCTTAATTTACCTGAATTTGAATTAGTTGTCTTTTATCATTAAACATCTATTTATATTAATATTTCCCATCGACATACTAATTTTTTAATTATGATCGGACATTGGGACGCAATTACATCTCAGTGTTTGACCGGTTGTCCGGCCATTGATACATTGACGCATTCTATTACTTATTTAAATATTTTAATTAATAATTGTTATAAATGAGTTCAAATAATTTTTTCTTACTTAAGGGAGTTTTAAGTCTTCAAATGAATATAAATATTTATATTAAAAATCTTCTAACACATTATAAATTATTTACGACAATTTACGCTTAAATATCCGGCTACATTTATCTTATATTGAGTAGGAGTAGTAACTTAAATTAGATTAAATTTGACATTGTAGATTTAACAGTACAAGTCAGAACGTTCTTTTTTCACATGTATGTTATTGCATATATTTTAATCTTGTAATCAATTTTGTTTTTCGCTACTTCGTCTGTCTCATATGTGGCTCATTATTTTACTGCTATCTACTTTAATTCTATGAAGCTTCAATCTTTTGGAATTGAATTATATTTATTTATTTTTTATGGAATACATATTATTAACATCTAGCACGCATAAATTCATAAAACCAGTGTTCAAACATTGGTATGACAAGATACTTAAATATCCAGGATATTTAATATTCGCAGATATTTTACGCGCTTTATTCTATTGCGCATTAAAAAACCATTCGCAGCAACGTATGTACCGTCATTCTTCCCGTACGTTATTGCCGGCACGGCATTTTTTTTACACAGCACACGGACGATGGTCAGAGATAAATACTCAGGATCGAAATTGAATCGTGCACACGTCGTTTTGTACGTGAAATAGTTTTGCAAGCGCAAATGGTAATTGGTGTTTATTTGACGTTCGGTTTTCGTGAGCCCGAAGCGACGCGTGATGCGACGGCGCGTGAACTTATGAACGTTTTGGTTCAGTTCGTGGCACTGTGTAACGATATTGTGCAGTAGACGAGCTGTCACGGGACCGAGCTCGCAGCCCTAAAATACTGACAATACGAAACTTTGTTGCCTGCATCGTGGCGCGACGCTGGGACGCGCTTAAACGCCGATGCTGCTCATTATGTTTACGAAGTGGAATTGACACTTGCGGAAGTAGACGCCATTCTGTGTCATAAACTCTCATATTTTATTTGAATAAAAAAATCTGTTACTTAAAAAAATATACACTGTAAAAATTCACTGTAAAAAAATGTTTGTTTCCGAAATTTAAAATTAATATTTTCTCTGTTATTTTCACTTTTATTTCTATTTTTATTTCTTACTTTTAGAGTTCAGTTTGTACAGTCATGGACTAAAAGCACTTTTTTTCGATGGGTTTCGGAATACAGCCTACTCATCGAGCGCTTCTTATTTGTCCATCTATGAATAAGAACCAATTACTCGGTGAGCCAATTGCGTTCCGAAAAAATCCATCGAAAAAAAAGTGTTGTGCAAAATCTTTTTGTCTCTGACCGTACATTCTCTTTTTGGAATGTTGTACGAAGACTAAACATGTTTAATGGAAAGCGAATCTCTAGAGCTATACGTATTTATTCCTGTGTGTAAGGAAATATTTTTTTTCTGAAGAATACGAACATTTGTCAAGAGTCGACTTAAGCCTGAACGCCATGGTGCCACACGTTCAAATGGCTGCTATCAAGCAACGGTGTTGATACCACAATTACCGGGATGGCCATAAACTCGAGATAAATGGCATTTAAGACTTCATTTTTCCTAGAGAAAGTTAAACGAGAAATGTGCCCGAGAGAAAACCGTGAAGAAACAAAATAGTAATAAACGAGAAAAGTGGATGAAAGAAAAGATGGATGTAATATGGGATATGTCGGTAAATGATTGAGAGAAAAGGTCTTTCTACCCTCATTCTTAATGTCAGTTAAACATTTCTATGACACGTTACCTCTCAAATGTCATGACATTTATCATTAAAGTTAAGAGGTCACGTATCTATAATTTATTAAGAGGACAAAAATAACATTTTAATAATAAGATAAATAATAATTTTCTTATTCAAATTTGTCTCAAATGTGTATTATATTATATGTGTATGAAAATGTTCCTTCAAATAATTAATTATTATCACCGACTAAAGCTAATTTAAGTTTAGAAGTGCTTAAATTAGAAGATATTATAATATTTATTAATAAAATAAAATTGATAAAATTAATAAAATACGATGATGATCTTTAAATAAAATGCTGAATATATATAATTTTATGTCATTTTGTTATCGATATTATTATAACCGAACCTGAAATAAGCATGTTCAATATACGCAATATCATTTCTATTTCGTAATAGTGAAATACCAAAATACTCTTGGATGTCTTCGTTAATTAACATCTACAAGCAGAATTCTCAAAATTATAAACCCCTTCGAGACCACCGTGATACATGTCACCTTTAATATCGAGACGGGGATATATTCGAGGATATATTCGTAAGGGAGAGTAGCGAGCGACGGGTGTGTGGCGCAAGATGGATACCGGACCGACATCTCACAGTGAAACTTTTAGAATCTCCGGAGAACGAGGACGGGTATACGTTGGTACATTTCGCATTCCCTATTCCCGCGGGCTCTCACTCGCTCTTTCTTTCTTCTTTGTCCGCCATTTCTCGTCCTTCTTCATCATCATCTTCTTCTTCTTCTTCTTCTTCTTCTTCTTTTCGTTTCCTTCTTCTCGTTGTCGGTCGTATCCGGTTAGAAAGGAAGAAGCGCAATCTAAGATGCGCTATAGCTGACTTACAGCAAGCGATGCCGGTGCTGTCGCTGCTGCTATCGACTGGCTGGTTGATGGTACCGATGTTGCTGATGCGCCTCCGCATACCGTGAAAAGAAAGAGAAAGAGAGAGAAAAAGGGAGAAGAAAGAAAAAGACAAAAAGAATAAAGATAAAGAGAAAAAATAAAGTTCGTGGTAGTAGTATGCTGATACTTCCAGCCTCGGCATCACAGGTGCAGAGTATAGGCCATGTGCTCTCTATCTTCATCCCTTTCGACTTTTTTTCTTTCTACCTTTTTCTTCATGTCTCGTCACGAAGCGCGAGCTTGCGTTTACCTTCGGCGCGTTCGCCGAACTTCCTGCCTAAATAAAATGCAGCTCGAGCTACGTTGCGTGGTGAATGTTTAGATACATTTTATCTAATCGAATAGAGATGATTTTTTAAAATTTCAAACAAATTTGATATGGCTTTTTCTTAGCAAATATTTTTTTTTTTTATAATTCATACATTCTCCAATTTCAGTACATCAAAAAATAAACTTTACATTATAAAATCGAATAATAAATAAATTGAAACCTATCAATCATTCTATCATTGCATCAATATCTATCGTTACATCAATATTGGAATAAATAACTGTTTAAATAAATTTCTGTTAACTTCTCTAACATATATATAAACGAATCTCTGAAACGAAAGTATGTGGATGCCGGAAGCATCCCACAACAAATTTGTCTATGTCAATGAGCGAAATGAAGAGTTTATGCAACGTATTGATTTTTTTCCGTATTCTGTATCCTTTCATTTACCAAATAGTATGATTTTATTTTCTCATCAAGTATGAACCGGTAATTAGGTATGTACAAATTTGTTAACTCTTCGGAAGGTTAATGGTGCAGCAGACACCGCCAAAGGGCGTTCTTCCGCGTCTTTGTCTCGTTCCGTCGACTCCGAATTATTCACCTCGCAGAATCACTGTCGGGCACCAACAGTCGCAAATTAATTCAACTCTCGCGACTCGCGTGTAGAAATATCGTCCGTAGAATTCTCATCACGAAGATAAGGCTCAGTCAACAGGGTTGAATGATAAAGTAAGAAACTATAATGCTCGGAATATATATATGTCGCATTAAACCGAGTAGATGAAGAAGAAACAAAAACATATCTCTACAAATCCAATTAATTTATAAAAAACAATTATTAAAACGCAAATCACTAAGAGAAATATGTATTCATTTTATTTTTCAATATCTATTGTATATACTTTTATATGTATACATCACCACAAATAATATAAGTTTCATATTTCTAGTGTAAATAAAAATTCCATGTTTATTCTGAAATTGATACAAATATTTTTCACTTACATGTTAAACACGATAAAAGTTTTGAAGTTTTGCAGCGTCCAACAGAGAGATCTACATAGAGAGTATGTTATATTGCGGGCGGACACTCGATGCGTGTGTTAGAGAGCCTATTTGCAACCCTTAGCATTGTGTACAGTTGGCAAGTTGCCACTAGAAATTCCTGCGGAAGCGGTTCGCCATTTAGTCGAAGCGACGACTGGATGAACCAAATTAAACGAGAGAAGTATTAGATGAGAGTTTGTTATTATCATGCGCTGCCGACCCAGTAATCTTATCAAGTGCTCGTTAATGATGATTTTAGTATTGACACTTTGCACGAACAAAAAATTAATCATTACAGAAACGTGAACGCCAATCGGAGGAAGGTAATGAAATTCTGGTAAATCTGTCTGATTTTCTGGCTGGCATCCTTCCTTCGTGTTTGCATTTTCTCGCTGAAAATTATTAACGAACACGACAGACCTACATCCGAGATAGCGGATACTGGAGCCAGCTTAATAAATTTTAAATGGCATAGCATTGTCCGATGATAACAAAATTCGCGCCGAATTTATGACACGCTGATCTGCTGAATTATATCAGGGAACGCCCGGGACGCGATGACAAAATTATTACGTATGGCCCGCGACTTCGTTTTCATTAAATTGGATTACATTTTATTGCGTACAACGAATGCAAAATTACATGTCCGTTCGTGCGAATGTGTTAATTACATTGCATCGCGAACAATGGATTCTCGTAATAGACGAACTGATTATATGACGCACATTTATAAATGTTATTTAACCAGCGTAATTATTTGTTATATTAATGTACCAAATAGATCCTGCAACCATAAGTAACCTGTTAAAGGTGGAATATTACGTCGTATTAAATTAATAATAACCGGAACGCTTCGTGCCTCGACGCTAAAAGAATTCACCTGCGCTGCATCGCAATCTATAATATAATATAATATAATATACGTTACTCTCGCTAGAACGAGATCGGGTTTTTTTATGCGTTCATTCACGGGATATTTTTCCCGCGGTCATGATGGTTCGTAATATTTCCGGAAATTCGGAAAATTTCGGCAACTTTCGCATAAAAGAGAGAGATCCCTGGAATGGGAACCTTTGACCACGGCAACCCCCAAAGAAATTTTTTAAAAATCGACGAGAGAGAGAACGAAAAGCAAAAGAGAAAGAGAGAGAGAGAGAGAGAGAGAGAGAGAGAGATGGCCTATGAGATGGGCCACGATTTAGAGGCAAATACGTCAAGGTTGAGTAGCCAGCGGATAAGAGAGCATGACTAAGGCACAAGATTCACAAAGCATGGAGAATTTCTTTGGCGCTCACGTTGCGGCTGCTGTCCAGTTACTAACCGTCCTTCTCTACTTGCCCGCGCCATCATACGCTCTTTCTACCTCCAGTCTAACCTTCCTACCCTCTGGCATCGTCCATCTTTCTCAACGCATTTTATTAAATAAATACCTGAGCCTTTTGCGCTGCAGGCACGTGCGCGTGGGCTCCCGCTAATAGAAAAGCGGCTCTTTTACTCTGCATCGTCGCAAAGGGAAAACATAATGAGCTGTTGCGCTTTGTGGAACTTTTTCCGTCTACCCTTGTGCCCATCGCGAGAGGAGAACAAGGAGAAAGGAACGCGGTTTGGGCTCTCGTATCCCCGGCGCGCGGCGATATCGGCGCCTTGAGCATCGTCGCCATTGCATTTTAATCGTTTCTATAATTTCTTGTGCTTCACTACACAGTCGCAATCTCGATTTTGTTTGAAAATCGAAGCGATTTTTTTTTAGGGGAAATATATATTCCAAGGCATTTGGATTTCTGAAAACCAAAAAGAGTTTCGGGATGGTTAGGTTTCCATTCATGAGAACTATTCACAATATTTCTAATTATAATTTTTGATGATTTTTGATAAATTTTCTGTCTAATAACAAATTAACACATAACTACAAAATAATAAAAGCATATTCATATATTGTATATTCTGCAGATAATAAAATGATAAAATTAAGAATTTAGAACTTAGTTACCACTAATAGAATCACTAATTTTGACACAGAAAACTGTGCATAAAATAATAAAAGAATTTATCTATATTCTGCAGATTAATAATCTAAAAATAATAAAATTAGAAATTTAGAACTAGTTACCACAAATAGAGTCACTATTAATTTTGAAATCGTGGAAAACTGCACACGTCACTACCAATCCCGCAGATTAACTTATCTGAAATCTTTTTTATCGAATTTATTGACATTGTCGATATGAAACACGTTTTCCCCACAATGCGAAATACTGATACGTCTTCTCCACTCACAAACAGGAATTGCGTTAATTGAATTGTACATCGGCCGTCACGCGCCACTAAAAGCGCGCCTGGCGAACATTTACAAACAATGTTAAACTAAACGCGCTGCATATATCGAGCATGATACACAACAACGGGGCAGGTGCGGCAGTTTGTATTTTAGTATCACGAATATTAAGCATTTATTGGCCTGTCTACAAATAGCTAACAATACGATAATCGACGATACGTTCATTTATCGTGATATCGTGATGCTTGTTTATGCTTGTAAACGAGCCGAAATGACAAACAAGGATGATTCGCCATTTAATTCTAATCCACCGATATAAATCCTACTAACCTCTTGATTTTGATCAAAGTATTGAATAACTTTTACCAATTTTTTTTTTATTTCTTAATAATTTGTATGACATCTTTTTTACATATTTCATTATATTTAATTGAGAGACAAATTTGCTTTGGTTGTTTACACAAAAAGCAAAAGTATAATAAATTTATTATCCACGAAAACCTAATCTTCAGGAAATCGATTTTGTTTTCAACTAATTTGAAAAATCTTAAAATAACGTAATGTCTCTATAATGTATTTATATATGTGAAATTCTAATATTATTAACTTATTTTATCTAATTCATTAATCACACTAATTTATTCATTTCCTAAGATATTAAGATGATTAAATATAAAAATAGAATGAGACTAATAATCTTTACAGAAATAGAACTTGCAGCTATACAGTACAGCTTAACCCTTTGTACTACGATTTAAGTCCCGACGACGCGTGTCACAATCAACAACAAGATCGATCACCCGTCGAGCCATTCAGCTGTTTGATTATACGCTCGAACTTGTGCCAATCGCATACGCTTTATGATACGTATATACATGTGTGAGGTACAACTGATTTAATTTTGTAAGATGTCTGGGAAACAATAGAAAAGGATCAGTGACAGTTGAACCACGAGTCTGATCCATATTTATTATGTTTGTGCCAAAAAACGTACTACGACTCTCATTCATGCTTCTTATGTTTGAATTTAGAATTTCTTATCACGAGTCTCACACGATATTGTAGGTAAAGGGATTAAGAATAACTTTGAAAAGATAATTCTTCAGATCATAGAAATCAAACAAATAAAGCGTAATCTATCTTGTGTCAATAAAAAAAATTCTCTCCAAGTGTAAACTATGAAAGAAGTCTATTTCTGCTGTTACTTTATTTCTTTTAATTGCTTTTTATGAAATGTAATTACTTTTTTTTAATGGAATTAATTAATAAAAGCTTCAAAACTTATTTGAAAAAAGATCGCCCAGAAATTTTAGCGCGATTGCGTTTCTCATTGCTAAGTTCTTGCATTTCGCGAGACTCGCATTTTGTAACGAAGAAAGAATGCTGTCAATGTGCAACGGAACGTCACAGTATAAGACGCAGAAAATATTTGCGTCTACTGAGTACACCTGCGACTAGACAAGTTAGTGTTTCCTCAACTATTCTCCACCGTCGAAGTAGAAACTCAAATCGAGAATAAAGAGCAGTCACAAACGAGGAGGGACAACGGGGAAGAAAAACATCCCAGTAAAGACGGCACAGGCGAATTCGGAAGAGGTAAGGGAGGGAAAAGAGGGGAAAACTTAGAATGACACCGTGCAGAAAGGAGGATAGTGATTGAATGCACGACCCCAGGGGTAAGAATCGTTTCTCGAAACTGTCATACGTAGAGCGAACTGTGGCGGCTTTGTCCGCGCAAACGATCTGTTCCTTCCCTTTCTCTCTCTTATCCTCTCCCTCTTTCATCTTTTCTACGCGAGCTGGTAATAGCGAATCGGATAGTATCATGACCACATCCGGTTCGGAGAAGGGGAACGAATATACCGTTCCGGGGAATTTGTCCGTTTCATTTACCGCGAGATATTTTCAGGTCCGGCCGTACGAACAGAAAGGCGGCCGGAAGTTATATCGCGTTTATATTGCGAGATGAACTTCGACGATGCTCTTCGTGCGCGACTGAGAGGTCCCATTGACAAAGCTTCTTCCTCTAGCTTTTTCCACTGACCAACGAGTTTGGCAGGGAAAAGCGTTTTCAGGCTGAATTTCCAGGCGGAGAACTCTCTCCGCGCGTATGCCCGTTATCCGCGGAATCTAAGTTCCTTCTCCGTCATTCTCATCCCGATTCCATTTCTGTACGTCTATTGTCGTAGTTCTCATTGTGCATCGTATGAACGAATCTATGGGATGAAGGTTTCTAACGAATTGTCCGACCGGAAGCTGCTCTGGATTTGGTCAGCAAACCGACCTGCAGCTAAATAGACGTCTATGTCAAAAAATTAAGAGCGTTTTTTATATTCTGAAAAATTTCTTCCCTATAGTTACATCTGCCCTAGGAATTATTTTTATTGTATTTATGCATAATATTAAAAATTTTAACATATTTCGAACCACCACATTACTTGCTTTACATTTACTGTATATTTGTAATCAACGATTAAGTTTGCACACGGTTCGTTTGTTATTGTACAAATATAGGTAGCGAATGTATATCTTTCTAAACATACAACTGGCAAATGAATTGAGTTAATATAATGATAAAGTAAATTGGATCAGGTTTATCCCTGCGTATTCCGACATTAAAGATAAATTTTCATTGTAACAAAAATAATCTAGCAAACGATAATTAAACTCTATTAAAAAAATACAATTGATTTTGAAATAATATTCATTTTTAAACAGTATTTTCCGTGTTCAATCACGTAATTTATTTATTCACTAACTAAATAAGATCCGCGGTATGTTCGGGAGTTCATAATAAATCGGTAGGAAAATAATGTCGATTTTCCGTATTATAAAATCCTTTTACTTAATCCGCGAGTAACTCAGAAACAAAAAATCGTAGGAACATAATTAAAAAATGAATTTTGTAGGGAAATTTTGTAAGGAAAACTTCAAACTTTCACGTTAAATATACTTAAAAATTTTCTCCATTTTTTTTTAGGCATGTGATCTACAAAATAAGAAGAAAATTTTTCATTTTTTTTTAGCTGGTAGTTTTCTATATGTAAAAATTACCAAATTCACATAAACTCAAAAAATATAATAATCATTCAAAAGTAGAGATTTCAGGCTTTAAAACTTTTTTTTTAAATAAAAAACTTTTTTTTTAATTTAAATTTTGATCATTTTTTAATGAAGTTACAGCTGCTCTTAATAATAATACAGAAAACTGATTATTTTCTTACCGATCTAATAGATTCAATATTGTCGATCGTATTACCACGCATGGTGTATATACTTGATGCTCAGTCACTTACTAGTAGCAGCGTCGCGTCGTCCTCATCTTTGTCATTATCGTCGTCGTCGCCATTGTATTCCACGAATACGGAGCAGCTTTAGAAAGTTTCCAAGGCAGGAATATTAGTTTTTACCCTGAGATCCGTAGTTTGCCGGTGAGATGGTAAGGATTGAAAAAGCTGGACGAGGGCGAAAATTGAAACGTCGTATATCGGCTTTACCGTGGCTCTTCCGTTCGAAGGATCCCTCCTCAGCTCAAAGTAGCTACATCGTGTACAAGCTTTCTACTTCGCGTAGCGTTTCGACGAGATAAAGAAAAAAAAGAAAGGAAAAAGAAGAGGGAAAGATGAGGGAAGAACGAAAATTTTGTCCTCCAGAGTAATTTTGGTCCTATCTCGCGCTACCACTCTTGCCGTCGTTATGTATTACTATCCTTTATGCGTGGGATTGGCTAATTTCGCCACTACCACTCTTTGTCCTCGTTAAAGATAAGCTCCGTTTGTCCGCAAGCTTTTTTTAGAACATTAAAAAACTAATTGAAGATCATTGTGTTTGAATGGAAATTTATCGATAAATAAATTAATGGAAACAAAAATAATTATTTATTGATTAAAGCAAAAGCCAGACATGTTTAAATAATGCAAACAATGGAACAAATAGAATTTTCAATTTTATAAGTGATTGATTTTTTATTTTCGTATTTAAAAATTGAGATATTATTGTGTTTTGCAGAAATATTTATCACTCACACGAAAATAGATACTAATTATCTAAAATACAATATTTGACCAATATCTAAAATGTTCTAGAAAGCTGCCCTGTTTAGCGCCTCTATAAAAGTCTTTAAACATACATTGTATGTATGTATGTTGATGGATATAATGATATAAGTAAATAGCAGAGACACTCCGGGGAACTACCATGCGCACTTTGCAGAGCAAAATCGAGATGCTTGAGAAAGCTTTTGGAGAAACGTAAGCTTTAATAGGACCTCTCTCCCGAGCAGCAAAGTTCCGAGATATTTGCGTGACGTGATTAATTAGCGACAAAACCAATCTAAGTGCCTCCTTTGTGTGGATTGACGATTCTGAGGAAGGTGAGCAAGCTAGAACGAGATTACCACGTGCAGGACGTTTGAAATAAGCAGGATACATGATGCACGTGGGAAAACGACGGACGTTTAAACAACCCATACCGCTGTCAGATGAAAGAGACGACTGGGTGAATGAGCTAAAGTGAACGAGCTAAAGTTAAAGTATGTATATACGTATGTATACGTATGCCGTCAGTTATCTTGAAAGTCTTCGTATTCCACGAGGGTGTTTTCGGTGGAGAGAGGACGTTGCCTCTCGGCAGGATAATGGAATAACCATACCGCGCGTCCTGATGCGAGACTGTAACGTGGTGTTAAGGTTTCCTCGGAGTGCCGACAAAGAAAGCGAAACGGAGAAAGAGAGAGAGAGAGAGAGAGAGAGAGAGAGAGAGAAAGGGAGAGCAAAGGATTGTTGGAGTGACGAGCTGGAGCGACGGGGATGGTAGCGTACGCGGTGACAAACAAAGTTTAGGTCGAATCCCACTCGGAACCAAACTGTGTTCACTGAGTATATACATATACCTAGTCGAGTTAACCCATTATGTCAGTTTTATACAGCGTCATTCTCTTGTGCATTTCTCGCACTTTCTTGAGCACGCCAGGCTCATTCTCTCAACTTTATCCTCTCTTTCTCCTTCACTTTTATTCTTCCTCTTTCGAATGAGCAACACTGATAGTGCTTGCGAAAACAGCATTGTATCGCTCTGCGACAGTCCTTGTGACGTGTACCGAGACGCTTTGTCTTATTACTTAGCTTAACTCGAGAAAGGACGAGAGGAAGATGGAGGAAGACGATACAAGCAGCTGTCGACCGGCGAATTCCCAGACAGCTTTAGAGACGCGATTTCGATACCCGTTAGTCGAAGTTTGCGCTGCTATTTCCGAAATATATGTTGTTTCGGTGCACTGACAATTCCGGCACGTAGCGAGAGTTAGAAAATTTCCGACAGCGAATAATAATTTTATATAGAAAATTCTCTCGAGCGAATACACAGTTTTGTCTTTCCTGCTTTACAATGGGACAAATTGTTGTCTCGTTTCATGTTATTTTTATCAAATATCTGTGCTCGAGTCAGATTTGACTCCACTACGGTAATTGTGCTAACGTTGAGCCCGAGAGCGACAAAACCAAGAATACATCGCGCTTTAACGCGTAAAAAATCTAGGAAAAAAAATGCGAAATAAACGGGATAAATAAATTGCATAAAAAACAATGATAAAATAAGCTCGGTGCTGCACGCGCAATAAATAACGTTTTATTAGCATTGTTTACATATTCTTCGTGCCGAACGTGCTTTACATCGAAACTCAGTCGGGGTTGCACTGCGTAATCTGCCCGCTGCAATGACCGCACCAATACAATTC